>ENA-ORXI01000484-ORXI01000484.1-sediment-metagenome-genome-assembly--contig:-NODE-484-length-32767-cov-5.923249_pt1 | contig 32767 bp, 26 predicted proteins | sample MGYA00237861_ERZ511468 | MGnify/ENA primary metagenome ERZ511468 (study PRJEB26299, sample SAMN06266213) | sediment metagenome | isolation source: Hudson Canyon methane seep mesocosm | place: USA:Hudson... | reverse complement strand
AGCGATTACCCTGATAACTGATTGAATTTGAAATTTTCTGAAAAACTATATCTTTTTTCAGTGCTTCAACTAATTGGTGATCAATATCTATACTCAACCTACTTTCCTTATTTGATTAATGATGCTCCTTTTAGAACTGGTTGATTAAAGAACCAGTTCTAAAAGGAGCATTTATGTAAAATACAAACTTACTTGGATTAGACCAATAAAAACCAACGTATACGCTCTTCAGCCATAATCGGGCTTGTACCACTCAATACAAAACAATATACGGTGAACATTGATTAGGGTTCTTCAATGATCTTCGATTTAAACAAGCACCCAAATTTGTTAATCACCATTTATCTCTTAAACCTTTAATTCCTGTATAGCTCGGCCACTCGCAAGTAATTCCTCTAAATCTCTTATTGTTCTATCAGCTTCATCTCGACTAATAATGTTTAAATTGGCTAAATCAGCATGAGTACCTTTCTTAACTTCGGTCATAAAACCTTGTCCGGAGCGAATAGCTCCAATATTGCTAATAAAATACCTATCATGAAAAAATTTATCAGGTGCCTTTATCCATTCAAAATCGATAGGTTGAGTATTCAGATGACAATAGTTTTGTTCATAAACCCTGGATGCATCCACAGTGTCCATAGAAGTCATGATTCTTAATTTTCGTACCGGAAAATTTGTAAGATGTTTAAACAATTGAACAAGAACAGGGTTATCAGCTAGCCGAAAATATTGGTCAATAATAGTAATATCTTTGCTAATTACAGCTAGTGGTAGTAATGCATTAACAATATCTTGTACCTTATAACGCTTAACAGAAATTGAAGGAGATACATTCCATTCAATGCAGCCATCATTAATTTGATCAATGTTAATGCAACCATCGCCCGCTGATTCTGAAATGGTAATTGAGAATTCTCGGGTTTTCCTTTGCTCTTTCCACCATTGCCTCCATTCTTCAACTTTTACACCTTTTCGATCTTCTGTGAGAATAAACTCCTCATGATATTTTGACCTAGCTAATTTATTCAAATAATTCTTTATTGACTGCTGTTTAATAGGCTGAAGTCCCGAGTCTTTAACATGTATCATTGCCTCACGAGCCCAAGCTTTAAAATCAGCAGCAATATATCGGCCATTATCAAATCCAAAATGCTGTGTAACCAATCCATAATATTCCATGTAGGCCATGCAGGTCGGATCAAACGCCACTTCCTTGTACATTAAAACAACTCCTCATCACGTTCATCAAAAAAACCATGAGGCCAATCCTGCTCAAAATCTCCATCGGCAGTCACAACTTGCCGTTCAGCAATCGTACCATCAGGTGTTGGCGAAAGATAAACAATACTAATATCATCAAGACTAACAGCACTATTTTCTGCTCCCAGGCAACTAGACTCCCTAATTCGTCGCATTAATCGAAGCACAATATGCTCGCTATGCGTTTCAATTAGAAAGCTATGCTTACCTCGCGCAGTTAAAAATAAATCAGCCAATTCAACCTGAAACCGTGGATGAATATGTAACTCGGGTTGTTCAACACTAATTAAACCCACTGGATCATAATTAGCTGCAACCACAATGGGTATCACCTGAGAAATACCCGTACCCAATTGATTAGCTGAAAGACTAATATTAGTCCGTAATTCTTTAAAAAAAACATGACGTTTATTCAACAGTCCCATTGTTTCCGTATCAGAGGTAATATTGGAAGTTTCAGCTAATGACTGATTAACAACTTTATAACCAGCATCAATCTTGTCTGTTGAAGCAAACCAGTCACTGGTATGTTGCAATAGCTTTTTAATGGTATCGTCACTATTTGGGTCTTTATACAGTTGGTCCCAAGCAGCAGAACCATCTACCCAATCAGTTTGCTCTGGATGTGGATTCGGTACATAATCATTATCTGGCACCAACCGCAAAGGGCCAATCTGAATACTTCTTTCCAAACAATCCAAGAGCTTATCCAGAGGCAATACAAAAGCCTGGCTCAATACCTGACGAATTACCAAGCAGTTTAAATATTCCTCATGATCACCTATCAACTCCTGGCCCAGCAAGTTAGTCTTGACAGGCTCACCTAACAACGGAATAGCACCACTTCGGCATGCCACACCAATCGGCGCAATTCGGTTTATGAATACTTCCCCAGCACTTTCAATATCTGCCACTGCGACAGTATTACCAGGATTTGGGTTAAGCAGGTCGAGTATCTGTTCAAATTCCGTGTGAAACTCAACTTCGCCTAACGGCTCACGCTCATTTTCCTCCCCATATTCTCTTTCTAACCAACAATCATTTTTATATGGAATCAATAAAGGATGCTCCGAATTTAACTCTTTAATGACTGTATTCTTTTCATCGTTACTTGATGAAATACATCCGATGTACCCCTCATTTATCCAAATACGATAGTTCCTAACGAAAGCCTTTTTGTGACGTTCCGACCACGCTATTTCCAATTCAATTGCGCCCGTTTCTATACTCCCCGCAAAATCCTCTATTAACTGATAGTTTATCCGGGGATCATTAGCAATTTCATAATCCGCAAAAAGTGTCGTTCCAACATCAAACTGCAAGCGAATTTTAATGCTCTGATTCAAATCTTGCCCGTGTACCAAAGCCCGAAAACCACCGATTGTTTTATCGCCTAATGCATCCAACTTTTGCGGATTACAGTGGCCTTTGCCCAAAATTTGCTGAACATAGGCCAACGCCATTAGTACCGAACTTTTACCCACACTGTTTGGTCCAAATAGTAAGGTGACCGGAGCCAACTCAATGGATTGACTTGTTTTGAATGAGCGGAAATTTGTAAGAGATATTTTTGTAATCTTCATAGTTCTGATTCCAAAGCATTCGACTGGTTGCCGCCTAAATCTCCAACAACATTTGCTACGGTATCTAAATCATTTTCGTTACCAATCATCATGTTGTAGTGGCCGACTTGACCTGCCATGACGAAAATTTCTCGAAATACACGTAAATACCCTTCGTTAGTTTGCTCACCATGGTTGATATACAGATCATCATGTATAGAATGAGATCCGTCGTTAACCCAGGAAAATAGAGACTGACATATTAATTTTTCGCGACCTTCAAAAAGATCACATATTTCATCCTTGCTGATACTGCCCCACATCGTGAAGTAGTTTTCCAAAATACGCCTTAACGTATTTTGTAAGCTCATACTTGATATATTGTGAAATCTTACATCCTCCCAAAGCAACTCATATGCAGACCGTATCGGGTTATCTTCGTAACGTATAATCTGGGAGCCTTGTTGCAACTTTTTAACCATCCAAAAGGATTCATCCGCCATTGCGTTACTCTTGCTTCGATTTTTGTGAAAACTGATTTCCTTGTGAAAATAAACATTGTGGGTGAGTATAAACACCTGTTTTATCTGGCTAGCAAGATTTCTCACCTCTTCAATCACACCTTTGATGAGGCTACTAACGATATAAAGAATATCGCTGTCTAAAGAAGAAATGGGGTCATCAAACACTACAACTCTGTTAGTCGTTATCCCTGAAGCCGACTGTGCCCCTTTGATTAGTGAGTAAAAATAGAGAAAGGTAATGAAGGTCTTTTCACCTTCGCTTAGAGAACGGCTGGCATCATCACCATTTTCGCGACAAATTCGGTAATGGCCTTGCTCATCGACAACTTCAATACGAAAAGAATTGAAGCCAAAGGTTTGCAGCAAGTTATTTATTGCATCTTTTGTTGGGTGAATCGATGTGGATTGCTTTTCCAGTTCCTCAACCTGAGCATTTAAATCTTGAAGCAGCTGTTTCTTGTTCCTAACACTTCCCTCCATTCCTTGGATGGTTTGATTAAGACTGCTCTTTTTTTGCCCATATTGCGACAGATCATCTGCAAGCTCATTAATCACGTATTGCCAAACCTTAGATGTTAAAGTCTGCTTTTCGGCCGAAATATTTGCCACAGTTTGGTTATGGCTGACTGTGGATTCATTCGCCTCTTCAATCAAGCTCTGTAACCTCGTCACTAAACTATCGATTGGGTCTAACGTTATCTTTCGGCTTGGTTCAGCAATTTTCCCTTCAAGTAGCGCTAGGTTTCTTTTTAACCGTTCAGAAATAGATTGAGCTTCAGCATCAAACAGCTCTTTTTTCAAAAAGAGGTTGCTCCTGTCAACATTCTCTTTAATAGCGCTAGCTAACTGTTCACTTACTGCTTCATATTCCTCTAATAATTTATTTAAAGCCTGAATGTCATCGTCATAGGCTTCACTAAAAAAACTATCTAAGCTTTCTGTGAAGTGATCATTCGTTGACTGCTGACAAAAAGGACAGGTGCTCGGGTCTTTTTCGTGATATTTAAGACCCTGCTTCACCCAATCGCTATTGCCTAAGCGTTTGATCAGGGCTGCAATATCAACATCCTGATTACCAACAATCGGCTTTTGTAACAACTCATGAGACTCTGCTAGGATGAGCGTTTCGGCTGACAGATTATCCAGAGCTGAAACCCTTTCTATACCACTTGAGAAAACCGTTTTGGCTTTTTCTTTTAACTCGTCCAAAGTTAATAACTCGGCATTGTTCGTTGCTTTCTCAGTCAGAACCTTTTCTTTAAATCTCTCAGCGTTATTACGCACACCACTAAAGGCGACTTGGAAATAGTCATCATGGAGTTGCTTTAGCTTCCAACATTGTTCACGTAGCTGTGGTTCCAGATCATTCAATTCCTTGCGCTTACCTGAGTCTTCATATTCACCATCAAGATGATTCTTTAGCCTGTTAATGTCATCTGTAATTTTGTCGATTTCTGGCTGTAAACGAGCGATCTCTCGCTCCGCTACTACCTGATTGTCACCCAAGGTAAATACACCACGTACAGTGTTTTCCTGGTTGAAATTCCTTTCCACAAAATCACGGTTATAAACCATCACCTGTAATGGTGTGCCACTTTGCCAATTTAATTGGCAATGCTCATGACCATCAGCCTGTTCTATTACGCGGCTGATAGTGGTTTTACCCGTGGCATTGGCACCAAAAATAAAATTGATGCGACGAAGATCGCCAAGCGTTGCGGGTGATTGGTAAGTTGCTACAGAATGAATCTGTATCTCGCCGATCATACTCTCTCCTTAAAGTTCACCTTGAAATGCTTTTTGATTTAACGATGAAAAATTCTCGTTAACTGCTTTAGCTCCACGCCTCTGATTTTCGATCAAATTTGAGACTTTTCTGAAAATAAGCTCGTATTCCCTCTGATATTCAATTGGAACCTTTGGGATCGGCATTTCTTTAATCATCCCCATATTGAGGCCATCCATGATGGCACCTTTAGCCATTTGGCCAAGATAGCGCTTTGCAATAGGGTGCATTAGAAAATAAGCATGCAGAAAGCTCGGCAAGCACTTTTCCCTATAGAGAGAGATACAACAGAGGTGCTTGGTGTTAATTGCAACGGGAATATCATCGGGCACAACTGCGCACCTCCCACATGTTCCCATAATTGTTATCAAAACATCACCAGGTTTTACGGTATAGCGTTTCAACTGTTCATATTTTTCTGGCGATATGAAACGTTCTTTACCCCAACTAAATTTATTCAGGACGGCGTTATCAATACCAAGAACAGATACGCCCTTTTCAACAAATTCACTGTGTTTTAAATCACTGCCGAAAGGGCCCGTCCTCATACTACCTTTTTCAGGCGCAGCCATATGTTCTACAGTGGTAAATTCCCAACGTTGAGTGTCGGGATCGCCAAACATATCCAGAAACACCCCGCGGAGGAATTGGTCGGCGAGTTGGATGGCTTGTTGGCGTTTGCAACAAATGGCATCGGCTTTATCCAGGATAGCAGCGATACGTTTTTGCTCGGGGAGTGGGGGTAGAGGGATTTTTAACCTAGCCACATCTTTTGGATATAAGTGAATTCCCTTTACTAAGCCTTTAATATAAAACCTAGTTTCACTATTTCTCAGCCAATACGATACATACTTTGGATCTAAATTTTCTTTGTCCCCTCGAACAATAAGCCATTCACCTGTAGCAATAGATCCAACAACTTCTGGTTCTGCACGATACTGTTTCGTTCCAACATAATCAGTATTATGAGCAGCATTTAAAATGAGGGTATCGTCAACAGATATTCTTTTTGATGAATACTTTTCGAAAAAAACTTCATCTACAAAAGATTCAAAACCACCTTTAAATTTTGAATCTTTTGTAACATCTTTAATTTTTAGAACAGGGTAGCCAGTATCCTGCTGCTCATTTTTGGATGGTGTTTTTCCATTAAAAATCTCTGCAACTTCAGAAAGATATACCATGCGAGTATGTATCACAACATCCCCTCCAATTCATCCATATCCTTTAATATCTCAGCCTCTAATGCTTTCATCCGTTGCAAGGTTTCTTTCGGCGGATCGTATTGCTCTTCTTCATACACCACTTCTTTATAGCGATTAATCGACAAATCGTATTTATTAGCTGCGATTTTGCTGGCGGGAACAATAAAGGCCTGTTGGGTTCTGTCAGTATAATCCCCCTTGCCCTTATCTTGTGTTAAAGATAGTTTTTGAAATGCTCGCCATTGCTCTAAACAATCCGGCAAGTTATTTTTTTCATGCTCCTCTTCACTTAATGCAATTTCCGGCATGGCACCAAGCTTATTGTCTTCCAGCAAGGCATTACGTTTATCATCCAGGCTACGGCCATCGGCTTTCAGGTCATAAAACCAGACATTTTCGGTGCTGCCGCCTTTAGTAAAAAACAATATCGCGGTAGAAACTCCGGCATAGGGTTTAAAGACACCGCTGGGCAGGCTGACGATGGCTTCAAGCTGATTCTCTTCAATCAGAGTTTTACGCAGTTGTTGATGGGCTTTGCTGGAGCCAAATAAGACCCCATCAGGCACAATCGTCGCACTGCGACCACCCAGTTTTAACATGCGTAAAATCTGTGCGACAAAGAGCAGCTCAGTCTTTTTGGTTTTCACCATTTTCAGTACATCGGGATTTGTACTGCTTTCATCTAGGCTACCTTTAAAAGGCGGGTTGGCCAGAACTATATCAAAAGCCTCCTGCTCTTGTACTGGGTATTGGTCTTTAAAGGATTTATTCAGGCTATCCTGATAATGAATATTGGGACTGACAACCCCGTGTAATAGCATATTCATTGCGGAAACACGCAACATGGTAGTGTCGAAGTCAAACCCCCAGAACATGTGTTTATCAATATGCTCTCGATAAGGCTCTAATAAGTCTCCACTATAATGTTTGTTACCCTCTTCATCGATAAAAATACCCGCTGCTGAGCTGTGGGTTTTATTCAGGTATTCCATACTACGTGCTAGAAAACCTGCGGTACCGCAAGCGGGGTCACAAATAGTTTGGTCGGGTTGTACATCAACCATTGCTATCATTAAATCGATAATATGCCTTGGGGTACGGAATTGACCGTTAATGCCTGCCGTGGTCAATTTGCTGAGCAGATATTCATAGATATCACCTTTAATATCGCTATCAATGAGCGGTAATTTATCCACCATTTCTATCGCACTGGTCAGTACCGATTCATTCTTGATCTCCATTTCGGCATCACGCATAAATTCGGCAATATCGCCCTCGCCCATATGAATGTTGGCGAAATGTGGATATACCTTGTCGCGTAAATGTAGGCGCATTTCTGCGCCACTCATGTTTTTAAAGTTTTGCCAGCGTAATAACTGTCCACCTTTGTCTTCGGGGAAATGATGGTTAAATGAACTGCCGTTACGCGCTGCTTTGCGTTCGTTAGTCGCTTCCTGCATATCTAGTAAACGGGCAAACATCAAATAGGAAATTTGCTCTATTACCGTTAAGGGGTTGGTTATCCCGCCAGTCCAGAATTTTTCCCAGAGTTTGTCGATGTCGTTTCTAAGTGGGCCTGTTAGCATTAATCTGTCTCTTGTTCTGTTGTTGCTGTTTGGTCTTCCAAACGGGTAATCGTTTCATCATCCAGTTGTGCCGACTCTATAACGGCAGCTGGCAGTTCTTTTTTTACCCGTACACCCAAGTCAGCAAATTTTTGCACTGTGGATGTTAAGCTACGAGAGCCGGTTAAGGTATTGTATGCCTCATCATACGTTTTTCTTACCGTTGATATTTGACCATCTAGTCTAGTCATTTTCTCAACAAAAATACGCAGTTTGTCATAAACCTTTGCACCTTGATCCGCAAGAATACGCGCATTTTGGTTTTGTCGCTCAATAGACCATAGGTTAGATATGGTACGCAACGTTGCCAATAAGGTAGTTGGTGTAACGACAACAATATGTTTTTCAAAAGCATTATTAAACAAACTTTGCTCTTTTTCGAATGCGGCTATAAAAGCTGGCTCTATGGGCATAAACATAAAAACAAAATCAGGTGAGTTTACCCCTTGTAATTGTGAGTAGTCCCGTTTGTATAGGTCATCAATATGTTTCCGTACTGCTTGTACATGTTTATTAAGATATATTTCACGCTCTTCATCCGTATCAGCTGCAACATAGTTACTGTAATCATTTAATGATACTTTGGAGTCAATAATGACGTGTTTATTTTCTGGCAAGTTAATAATAAAATCAGGCCGCCAGTTTTTATTGTCTTCATCTTTGCGGTTGGCTTCACGTACATACTCTGTCCCTTTTCGTAATCCTGATTGGTCGAGGATCATTTCGACTTGCATCTCTCCCCAATTACCTTGTTTTTTCTTATCACCTTTCAACGCTTTGGTTAAATTTGCTGCTTCATCAGTAATCCGTTGATTTAATTCTTGTAACTTAGTTAACTCTACTTTAAGCGAAGCATTGCCTTCTGTTTGATGAGTATGGACTTCATCCACACGTTTACGGAAACCCTCTAATTGCTCCTTAAATGGATTTAGCATGGCATCCATAGATTCTTTGTTTTGTTCACTAAAGGCCTTACCTTTGGCTTCGAGGATTTCATTAGCCAGATTCTGAAATTCTTTTTTCAGAATGGTTTTTTGTTCATCCAATTGCGCCAGTTGTTGCTTAAAATGTTCTTCCTTTTCACTAAGGCTCATTTTTAAGGTAGCCAGCTCTTCTGAATATGTATTGCGCTCTGTTTCTACACTGGCAGTTTTATTTCGCTGTTGTTGCAATTCTTCTTTTAATTGTTGGTAATCTTCTGCTTTTTCAGATGCTCGTTTTTGTTCTTTTTGCAGAGCAGTATTCAATGTTGCTAACTGCTCATTGATTTGATTACGCTCTGTTTCTACCTCAGATTTTTTTTCACGTTGTTGCTTTAATTCCTGTTTAATCTGTCGATAGTCTTCTTCCTTTTCTATTGCACGATTTTTTTCTTTTTCTAATGAGGTTGATAGTGTTGCAAGTTGTTCATTACTTTGGTTGCGCTGTTGTTCAACTTCCTCGATCTTAGCTTGATGCTGATTTAACAACTGTTCCTGTTGTTGAATTGTTTTTTGTCGTTCTTGTGCTTTCTCACTGCTTGAATCCAGTTGCGCATTAGCCGTCGCAAGTTGCTCATTTGAATCTGAAAACTGTTGCTGTAGCTGATTAGCTTTGTTTTGTTCAACTCCAGCTTGTTCTTGAAGGTTGTCTCTATCTGTTGTTAAGGTATTAGCCTGTTGTGTTAACACAGCCAGTTCAGTTGTTTGCTTATGAACCTGCTCATTGGCTACAGTTAAAGATACCTCATGTTCTTGCTGCTGATGACTTAGCTGTTCTATTTGAGTTTTTTGTTGCTCGATAAGTGCTTGTTGCTTACCTAATGTAGAAGCTGTTTTGGCACGACTAATAAAAAAACCGATAATTAATCCGGTTAGAGCGGCAATGCAGAGTGTGATAATAATTTCTGGTGTCATGCTATTTCCTTTTGTTAGTTTTCCCTATTGATATATCAAACATCGTGCCAACTATTTTTATCAACTTTATCAATATGTTAATGTTTTTCCTATTATATTATTAATAATTTTTATTATCTAAGTATAATTTTAGTTACCCACCCGTATGTGATTCAGTAATTGTGTTTTCCTCAAAAAAGGCCCAAGTAATTCAACCAACTCATCTGCATCATCCATACTGAACACGCCATCAATCCCTTCATGCGATACACTGGTGAAAGGCGCTTCATATAATCTATCTGCTTCAATACCCCCATTTTCACTAATAAATTGCTTGAGTAGGTTCATAAACTGAACTTGTTTATGGGTGAGCTGAGGATGATTATGCAAAAATTGAGTAAAATGATGTTCCACTGCCATTGTATCCATACCTATAAGCTCGCGTATAGTGGCATGTAGTTCTTGTGCAGTACGTTGGTAAAAGTCATTAAGTACTGAAATATCCACACCTGGATGCTGCGTAAGAATTGTTGAAGTTAGTGTATCCAGTTCGATTGGTGTAACAACCTGGTTATTGTGGATTTTTTGCAATACGGGGTTATTACTGAGCATGTTGTCCAAAATAGTTTTTATGCGTCGCCGATACTGTAAAGCTTCTGTTTGTCCGGTCAGGCCTGTTTTACGCTCAACTTCATAAGTATCGCCTTCTTCTTTAACGCCAGTGGTATCTATGCCAACAGGTGGCTGCATCATATTCTGGCGGTATTTCATAATGCCACGCAGCTCGACTCTTACCCACTCCAATGATTTAATTGATATTGCTTGCCAAAATCCAGCCGTTCTTATCTTGTTAATTACTGCATCTTTTTGACGTACTGCTTGAATATTTATCGCCAGTTTGTTTATTTCTTCCAATAGAAGCTGTTTAAGGTCTTCAAAACTACTGGCTTGCTGAACAAGGCATGTTTGTAATTCTGTTACTAAGCGGTCGAAAGCAATGGCGTTTTTATCTCGTAAGACCCGACTTCCCATTAGCAGTGCAATTACATCGGCTAAAATTGTACGAGTATGAGTATCCATTTTTTCTAACGCATCGGTTTGGACAAGCTCATGAATGGTACGTAGATGTATTTTTACGCTAATACTGGAATCAGGTAAGTCATTTATATCTTGAGTAATTAAGGGACAAATCACATCAAATGCTTCTCGATGGTTTTGCTTAAGAGCGACTTCAAGTAATTGTAATCGCGCTTCAAATAAGTGCTGGAGTATTGATTTACCTGAGTGTTCTTCTACTTCTTTGTAATCTTCTTCAAAAAAAGCAAAATTTCCGTAATGATCAAAAATGTAAAATTCAGTTTTATCTTTGCCATGACCTAATAAATCAGGACACAAACGAGTACCACGACCAATCATTTGCCAAAACTTTACCCAGGAGCGTACTGGTTTTGCAAAAACCAGATTGACCACTTCAGGAACATCAATCCCAGTATCCAGCATATCAACCGAAATAGCGATACGAAAATCTTCACCGGTTTTACCTTTATCTTTAAATTCATCAATCAGCGCATCGGCACGTGTCACTTTATTGTGTATGACTTTACACACTTTGGTTCCATATTGAGGATAGAGTTTGGTAAAAAGTTGCTCCAAATGTTCAGCATGTCCTTGGCTTTGGGCAAAGATGATGGTTTTACCGACCAATGAGCCCGTAGCGTCTTTGATACCATTTTCAACAAGGTTTTCCAGGATGACTCTATCTGTATCAGCACTATATATTTTACGACCAATATCTTTACCTTTAATGGTTGTCGATTTGGCCTTTTCTTCACCTAGATCTTGTTCTAGTTGGTGTCTCTGTTCTGCACTGAGATCATTGTAATGAATACCTTCACGCAAAAATTCTGTGGTGATGTCTTTAACTCGAAAGGGTGTTAAATAAGGTGGTTCATTCTTAATAGCATCATCAAGGCTATAGTCAAATGTTGGATCTTGGTCTTCACAAGCAAACAGGTCGAAAGTGTTTCGAGCAATAAACTTTACAGGTGTAGCCGTCAACCCAAGTTGTAATGCATCAAAATAAAGAAATATCTCACGATATTTATTGTAAATTGAGCGGTGTGATTCATCGGCTATGATTAAATCAAAAAAACCAATATCAAGTTGATGAAACCGTCCCATCATCCCTGGGTAAGTGGCTAAATAAATACGTGCATGAGGATCTATTTTATTGGTTTCACCAACAATACATCGAGGTTCAGTAGAAAGAAAGTCTTTAAAAGCAGTATCGGCTTGACGGCGAAGCTCTCGACGATCAGAAAGAAACAGCACACGTTTAATCCAACTAGTACGAGTAAGTAATTCTGTAATAGCTATAGCGACGCGTGTTTTACCGGTACCCGTCGCCTGTACAATTAAGGCTTTACGCTGCTGATTTTGAAAGCGGTTAGCAACGGCTTTAATCGCTTCAATCTGGTAAGGCCGATCGGCTATCTGTAGATTTGGATTATTCTGTTCGAGTGTATTGTCACGATAGTTACGCTGATAGATAAGGTACTTTAAACTGTCATAACTGTAGAAACCATAGACTTGTCGATAGCTGTTATATTGGCAATCATCCCAAAGATAAGTTTCATAACCATTAGTGTAAAAAATAAGGGGCCGCTGACCAGTCATTTTTTCTAAACCATCAGCATAAATACGTGCTTGTTCACGACCAATTTGTAAACCTTGCACACTTGATCTTTTCGCTTCGATGACGGCTAAAGGCTTGCCCTTGTCATCCCATAATACGTAATCGGCCTTCCCTTTTGTTGTTGGTGTGGGTTGATATTCGACAGGATACTCAAGCGTAACTTGATTTTCATTTTTGATATTCCAGCCTGCTTGCTCAAGCATCACATCAATTAATAATTCTCGTGTTTTAGCCTCATCCCATTGTAATGAATTAACTGTTTGCTCACTTTGTTGACGTGATTGTTGAAAGTCTGCTTCATTAGCATCTTGCTGTCCTTGCTGAGCTTTGGTATTAGCATGCTCTAATTGCTCTAACAGCTTATCAACCTCATCCGCTTTACTGTTTAAAGCATCTTTATATTGAGTAACTGTTTGTTGTAGTTGCTTTAAATTATTTCGATTATCTTGAACAACTTTGAAATCAGGAATATCATCTCGATTAAGACCGTGGTATTTAATGGCCAAATAACAAACAAGCTGATAGGCAATACCAATTGCTTGCCTAGCATTGAGCAGTTTTCCCTCACCACCATGAGCCGTTTCATTACCTTGTTTGCGTAAGATATGCAGATAATCGATTAATGTTTTATTAACTACAGATTTAAAACTATCAGCCACTAGTAAAGAATAAAAGTCAGCCTGTGGTATAAACGGTAAGCGTTCTTGCCTATGAATAATCCGTGTAATTGATTCAGCTAGACTACGAATACGTGTTTGCGCACTACCTGGGTCAATATGTAATATAGCTTCAGCATAACCACCTAAATCAGCGAGCTCTGACAGAAACGGGCGTATAAATTCAAAATTCTGAGATTGCATTGTCATTGTTGTGTCCATACCCTAATGTTTGGCAACATATATGCCATTTAATCATCTAAGCCAAGTTTTTTTAATCTTTTATCAAATGTTTGATAATTGTTATAACCTAAAAGCTCAGCAGCCTGCTTTTTTCTCTGCCCTGATTGTTGCCATGCTTTTTGCACATAGTGTCGCTCTATATCATCAATAAGATTATGAATATTAAAGCCATTGCCTATTTCTTGATCTAGGTATTGTGTTTGTTTCTTCGGTATATTAAGTATAGACGCTTCTATGTCTATATCTGATATCTGTTCTGAACCTGACCATAAGCTTGCACGTAGCAGTACCGCATGCAACTCTCTTATATTACCTGGCCAAACATGATTCAAGATAATTTTTTTTGCACTAAGAGAAAGTTTTTTATCTTTATAGCCAGGTTGATTGGATGCTTCTTGGTTGATCTGCTCTAAAAGTTTTTCCGAAAGCTGTATTAAATCACCTTCCCTATCTCTGAGTGGTGGTAACTGCAGTACACCTATTGCAACACGGTAGTATAAGTCTTCACGAAATTCATTGTTGGCAATGGCTACCGATAAGTCTTTATGCGTAGCAGCAATAATCCTCACATCAATTTTTCGTTCTTTATAATCACCGACTCTAGTTATTTTGCTTTCCTGGAGTACTCGCAGAAGGCGAACCTGGGCATCAGCTGGTAGATCACCAAACTCATCAAGAAACAAAGTACCACCATTAGCTTGTTCAAAAACACCTTGATGATCTTTGATTGCACCTGTAAATGACCCTTTTGTATGTCCAAAAAGCGTTGAGTCAATTAACTCTCTAGGAATCGCACCACAATTAACAGGAATAAACGCTTGCTCAGCTCTTGGACTTGTATTATGAATTGCACGAGCAAATAATTCCTTCCCTGTACCAGTTTCACCTTGTATTAAAACAGGTACATCCCGAGTAGACAAAATTGCCGCTCGCTCCTTAAGCCTTTGCATTGCAGAATTCTGAGAAATAATAGTATCGAACTCAGCCGTACTCGGAGCTTGATTAGCCATCAACTTTGCAAGTTGATTAGTTGCTTGACTTGCAAGTTCAGGAAGAAACTCAGCTGCTATATCAAAAGGGAGTTCGACTTCTTTTACACCTTGTTCAATAGAAGACTGAATAAATTTAACAGGGTAGCGTGTTTTACCGAGTAAAATCCAGACGGCTTGCATGGCTGGTGTGCCAGGACTTAGAAGAATAGAAACCCTATCCTTTTTGTCTGCATGACAGATACTATTTAATGTTGCATTTGCTGCTTTATATATATCTGAAAAATCAATTGGAGATAAGAGGTTTACATACTTAGGAACAATATCAGCATTAACTTGTTTACGAACCCAATCAAGATATTGAGTAACATCATGGTCAGGGTAATTGTAGAGTAGATAAACATGGGTAAACTTCTTTGCTTTTAATGTTGAAAGCAAAGGCCCGTCACTATTATGGTGTTTTGGGTGACTTGGATGGGCTTGTAGATCATTTCCACCTATCCAGCTGACTAATACATCCTTCATTACGAAAACTTACCTCAGTCTTTTATTTAGGAGTAATTATAGTAATCTTAATAAGATATTTCATCTTATCCACTATATTTGCAACAGCGAGTCCCAATAAAAAATAATAACACAAGAAACCCTGAGTTTATGCTGCTTTCCAATCCTATTCATATTTTCTAATAAAATTCTGATAAAAAACCTCATTATTTTATATTGGCCACTTATCTGGTTTATGACAAAATACTTCTGATACCCGTACAGGATAATCAATGCAAGCTAAAGGAAAAATAACATCTTGGAATGACAGTAAGGGATTTGGTTTTATTACCCCTAGTCCGGGTGGTAAGCAAGTCTTTATTCATATCAGTGCATTCAAAAACCGTAATCTACAGCCTGCAATTAATCAGTCCGTTTCTTATACTTTATCCACTGATAAACAAGGTAGAGCGTGTGCAGCAATGGCTAGTTATGTAGGAAAAAAACTTCCACAAAAAACCAGAAATCAAAAGAATTCATTACCAATTTTTATTATCACTGTATTTTTCGGTATTGTATGTGCTTCTGCTTATTTGGCTAAAACACCATTGCTCATTATCCCTTTCTATATCGTTATCAGCCTTGTTACGTTTATTGTGTATGCCGTAGATAAATCAGCTGCCCAAAAAGGCAACTGGCGAACACAAGAAAGTACACTACATTTTCTTTCAATTGCAGGTGGTTGGCCTGGTGCTTTAATGGCACAACAGCTATTTCGCCACAAACCCAAAAAACAATCTTTCCGTTTTGTTTTCTGGGTGACTGTGTTGATGAATATTGGAGGGTTTGTTTGGTTGCATACTCCATCAGGTACAACTGTTCTACAGGGTTTTATAGCAAATACCATGTAACACATATCCATACTGTATTTTATCTAACTTTTTAAACCACACTAAATAACTAGGTATAAATAAAAACCACGAATTTTAATTTCATTGTCACCAAATGCAATTTTGTTCATTTTACCTTTCAAATTTGCAACGACTGTCCATTTTATCGAACCATTATTTTTATCAAGCAAATCTAGATACCCCTTAACTCCTTCTCTTTTAGTATCCGCATTAAGCCTATACTTCAGTTCATTTTCTTCAACCCATAAAAAAGCTTGTTGACCAAAATCACCAACATCCCCAACAGTTTTCTCATTTGTATTTCTATACCAATTTAAAAGCCAATCATCAAAAGCTTTCCGGTTATAAATATTTAATTCACTTCTCAAAGTCTACCCCATCAATAATTTAAAAACTGGCCTGTTATTTAATCCATCCCTTAATCACTGTTGATTGCTCCTCATTTAGCAACTCTGCAAACGCACCTTGCTTAAACCCCCCATTATTTGGGTTTAGTAGTCGTGGATAACTTGCTTCATTACCAAGTCTGCTACAAGCAACGGAGGCACTTAGTCTAGAAAAGTCACCCAATTTCTTTCCAAAAATCACTTTCACAGGAAAGCCATCATGCTTATCACCAGAAGCATCTGTTAACATTTCAATAGAAGTTACTTTTGCCATGAACTTAAAGGCGGAGTTATAACAGATAACTAATTCATCCCCTACATCAACTAAACCAAAGTCTGCTGCAAGAATCTCTTTAGTTTCATAATAGACAGGGTTTGAATAAACAATAGGATACCCTTCATACCCTTCAACGGTTTTAACACTTTGGTTATGTGGAGCATGAATTAAAAATGTGCGTGTCATTTATCACTACCTCTCAATTTTGATAATGTATGTTTTTGCATTTTCAAACAAAGAACAAGTTGATTATGCCTCTACTATTAGGTATTTCTAAGATTATTACCTATAGAAATATAATAATCATTTGTAACTCCTTTGGCAGCAGGATACTTCACTATAAGATACTTTGTTTGTTCTTTTTCAAAATGATAAATCGAGTGTTCATTTGAATATATGAACTTGCTATTAACAATCCGTTCCCAGTATTCTTTATAACTATTGCCATAAAAAACTACTACCTTAGGCTGGTACTCTTTTATCCGTTTTGTTAAATGACTAATTCTATCTTCAGCGTAATTTTCTCGGTATGCTTCACGGGTATTGAGTGACTTGATGGCTGAGTACCCTCAGTATAACCAATGAGAAGTCGAAGGTGATGGCAAAGGAAATAATTCTAATAAACAGTGATCACTGTTATAGCGTGCTAATTCATTCCTTTGGTAATTTTTACAGTCATCTAACTCAGTGTTTACGCCATTATAAGAAAGTAAAATACGGATTAACTGAGTCCACGTTCTCTGTAGCTTAGGATTTGGTCTAAAATATTCATCAACTTTAATATCTTTATGGAAAGAATATAAATCTTCAAGCTCAGGTTCCTGGTGTTTATTCCAGACTTTCAATCTAGTTTGTATTTCAGATAACGAACCTCCACCACCTTCTTCCATTCCTACGAACCAGAACACCATCTAATGGTTTTATTGTTTCACTCAGAACATTTTTTCATTTTTGGTCGTAAAACACCTCTTAAGTTAATTTAACCTATACTTCAATGTAAGTTTGGTATTATATTTAGCACATTAGAATGATTAAGGAAAAGGGGGAAAGAAAGATGCCTACAAATGTAATTGGTACTTGTGATTTTTGTAATAAAGACATATTTGAAAAAGAGACTTTATTTGCAGTAACCCTTATTAAAGAGCATCTTAATAATCGTGTTTATGAAGTAGATGAAAATGAGGACTTATCATTAAGCTGTGAAAGCTGTGGAAAAAGCCATGACTTTAAAAGTCTTGTTCAAAATGGATTGAATAAGATATCCCAATCAATTGAAGCTCAAGAGCCCTCAGAGCAATATTCATCTTTCAGTAACTATGAGTGTATTATTTGCAAACAAAGCATTCCTAACACTGACAACGTACCACTATTAACAGTTAACACCGGCACAGAGATACATGAAGGTAACGTGGCTACACCTAGTGACGTAATTACAATAGCTGAAGTTTGTATTAGCTGTACCGATAAATACCAGATAAAGTCCCATGTTAAACAGCTAATAAAGAACTTCATTGATGAGAACAAAAGTAAAGAGTGACCTTCCATATAGGAGAAGACTAAGGGGGATGATAGAAGTACTTTCCTGAATCCCAGTTTAAAAAACTGGAACATCGAGTGTAAATGATAAAAAGTAAATCAAATCTTTTTTATTGTTGTAAACGCGGTATAGAAGCAAGTGAGATAGGCAGTTAGCTCCTGTTGATACAATTTAGAGGGTAAGTTATAGGGTCGATATATTTGATAAACCACTACATATAGTGGGCACAGGAGATAACCGTTCACCCGACTAAATCAATATCAATTTTACCGACTTAACCGCTGCATAGCCTTCTTCTGCGACTTCTCATCTCGTAAGTCATATCTTGCAGTAGTTTGAATGTCAGTATGGCCAACTAGTTGTCGAGTGGTGTTGATATCAATCCCTGCTTCTAGCAAAGAGGTAACAAAGGTTCGCCTTAGGTCATGTGGTCTACAGGGGGATATTTGTGCTTGCTCCGCTCGATATTGAATAATTTCATAAATCGCATGACTGGAAAGCTGTCTGCCCTGGATACTGCCAGTTTTGGTAATGGGATTAAATAATGCTACCTCTTTGTTCCTACCTTCTTTTTTAATAGCCTTTCGGGCATTCAACCATTGCTTAACAACTTTTCTGCTTTCTGTATTGAGATAAGCAGTGCGCTGTTTATTGCCTTTACCACTTTGAATGTTGAGTAAGCCTGACCGTGTATTGTAATCATCAATGTTAATAGCTATTACTTCTGAGCGTCTGATACCAGTCGCCAGCATGGCAGCTATAATTGCATGGTCTCTTTTTCCTGCTGCTGATTTATCTTGCTTACAAGCACGATAGAGTTTTTTTATTTCTTGCATTGTTAAACTTCTGCCACTGGGTAATCGTTTTCCTCTCACTCGTTTTATATCGTTTAGTCGCATGAGTTGGTCTGCACTGATTAGTCCTAGGTTGAAGCAGGCTTTCATTACACCTTTGAGTGCGGCTAGATTGAGGTTTATGGTGTTGGCTGCTTTTTTTCGTTCTTGCAGTGTATTTCTTATGGTTGAGAGATGTTGATATTCAATGATGTTCCAGGGCATTTGTTCTAACTCACCTTCAAACTTTAATATAGCAGCGGCTATTTTTAGCTGGCTTCTTATTGAGTTTCTTCCTGAGGGTACTAGTCCTTGTAGATAGAGGGTTACGGGGTCTGTTTGTTGGGTTTTGATAATGCGATAGTACTGTTGCAGCTTTTGTTGTAGTTGTTCTTCCGTCATTGTCTATTTTCCCCCTACGACATATAAATACTGTTGTTCAGCTATTGTTGAACTAGTGTTTTGTATCAATGCTGCGGGTGTTTTCTGATTGATATTTTTACTGTCGTTCAGCCAAAGAAGAACAGTGTTTTGAGTTTCCTGGCTGACGGTTTTGTTGTGATAGCCTTTAAGTTGGTCGATGCTGATATTGGGTTGTTGATACGCCTGATTCTGTGATGGTTGTTTCTGCCTGATATTGATTCCCAGTGTTGCTCTTTCAGGGGCTAATACTTGATAAACGTAATATCGGCCTCTAATAATGTCTTCATCATAGACAGCCACACAATGATGCTGTTGTTTGCCTTCTTCAATCAGTGCTTTCCTATTGCTAATAGGTACTATGTTTTCATTGCCTAGCAGGGGTGGGATGGGGAAAGGCTTTAATAACAACGTGGCTGTTTTTCTACTTTCCCCTTCCCTGCCTGTTAACTCAGCCATTTTGTTATTGAACTGTTCAACCAGCTTGTCATGCAAGCGTTCTACCTGGATTAACTTCTTGCATCTGTATAGCTGTTGATTAACGACCTCAGTCTCTAAACCTATACGCCGTGCCATATGCTCTGTGTCTTGAATAAATTCTCTGAGTAACTTTATTTGTTTGCTATTTAATTGATTAAGCAGTTTGCTATTCAGTAGTTGGGGAAAATGCAGTATCAGTTCTATTAATGCTATCGGTACGTTATTTTGGTGATTGAGTTGTTTAAACTCGAGTGTGAATAACTGTCTGATAAGTTCATACTCACGCTGTGCAAATTGTCGTGACTTGATTTTTTGTAACAACTTTAAGGCTGATTTTGTTGCAGGGAGGTTAATGGCTTTTAGGATTTCGGTTTGTTTGAGTCGGCAGGTTTTAACAAACTCAAATTCATGCCAATTATTTTTCTGTGCATAGGTGAAGAGTAACCAGAACAGTATGGGGTTGTTAGCAAACAGTTCATCGGCGTATTGAAAACAACTACAAATATTGAGCATGCCAAAAGCATTACCCTTGTATTTCTTTAGCCGCTTGATAATGGGTACGGGTATGGTTTCTCGCCATGGCTTTAGGATATCGTGCTCAATAAAGCCAATCGGAAATAGCGACTCCTCAAATGGGTTTCTATGCAGCTCTATTTCGCCATCAATAACATTCTTCCAGATAATTCCGTGCTGCCAGCTAGTTAGAGTTAGGCTGACTGGCTCACCTAGAAGGTTACTTAAATCGATAGTGAGCTCTTGCTTGTCAGAGCACCAATGACTTTCATCGGCACTGAGTTTTTTCAACTGTTTATGCTAGTTTTTAAGTTTTGTTGTCATGATTATGTCCTTTTGGTTTATTATTTTTGTTGATTAACTGTTACTTTTTCAAGTTTCCTGAACACCAGGCACACGAAAGCCGCCAACTTGTTATAAGTAGTGTTATAAAAAGTTAGAGATTGTAGGTATTGATTTGTTAGTGGCTATACAGCTTGTTTACTGGTTTTCAGGTGTTGCTGTTTGATGGTTTTAGCATCTGGATTATTTATGACTGAGAGTTAACACAAGCCTTTCTCTGTCATCGATAAAGTGCTGTCACCTGCAACAATGAAGTGGTCTAGGACTCTGATATCAATTAGCAGCAATGCCTTTTTCAATTTATCAGTGATATTAATATCCGACTGACTGGCTTCTGTGTTGCCTGATGGATGGTTATGAGCAAAGATTACTGCACAGGCATTGAGTTGAATAGCTCGTTTAACCACCTCCCTTGGATAGACGGATGCTTGGTCAACGGTGCCTCGGAACATTTCTTCAAATGCTAACACTCGATGCTGATTGCTTAAGAACATCACCCAAAAGCTTTCGTGCTCCAATGTCGCTAGTTTAAAGGGTAGAAATTCAGCGGCATCTTCTGGTTTGCTAATCACTCTGCCTCGTTGATACTTCCTTTGGATTAATCGTTTAGCCATAGCGAGTATATCGTCTGCATTAACGGGACGTGCAGTGATATATTCACCTGCTTGGTCACTGGCTATAAAGCCTGTTTTTATTGTCATATGGTTCTCCTGTTGCTTTATCGAGTTTGATTGTTTGTTACCTGAGTTTTAAAATATAAGTCTTGTGTGGATACAGCCAGTACCGCCTACGCTCTCTTGCTCTATGACTTGCCATAATGCATTGCTTACGGTTGAGATAACGAATGTTAATCGAGTCATTTAAGATGAGGTTGTGGTCGGTGACTCGCTGTACGATTGACCAGTGTGTAAAGCGACCGCTGATACCTATAAAGGCTATGGTGTTCGGTAGTTCTAACTCAGCTTGTAATGTATGCCAGTAATCATTAAAACGAACATCACCTTGACCATGGAACGGTTTATAGCGTCTTATTGCATACTCTGAACAAACCACTTCATTGATAACTCTGGCAACATCGTTAATAGTTAACCCTTGGCCTATAGAAACGTTATTTTCTCGACTGTTGATACAGATAAGAATACGCTTGAAGAGTTGCCGTGCTTGGTAATTGTTTAGCGGACCACACAGAATATTGATGGCATTGATGATTGAGTAGATGCCACAGAAGTTATCTAAGCTTCCTTGAAAGTATGGACTCATAAAAGCTCCTCATCAGCTCTAGCAAAAAAGGCAATTCTTTTTGTGTATGCATCTAACTGACCTGTACTTCAAAAACACCGCTATGGTAATAGCTGCAAAAGTTGGATTGAAAGATTTGGAATAGTTCAGCTCCTTGCTCAATCGGATATTCTCGCCCCATGTGTTGAAACAGGCCAAGATTAAAATCAAAATCCAGTTCTTTAACCAACTCAGCATAACCACCCTGCCCTACATAACTAAAATCGGTGATGTACTGTACTTGTCCTACTGCATTGATGGATATTTCTACAGGATGATAACCTCCTTGTTCAGCACTGTATGTTGGGTCTCGGAAGCTTAAAGAAATATAGCCATCATCAAGGGTCTTGTCTTTAATGTGCTTTTCAATTATCTCGATAAGGTTTTGGCTTAATTTTAATGATTGTGTGTATTGGTTTTGTTGTTTTATTTTCATTGGTTCTGTTCTCCGGACATAGTTATCCCTAGCGTTGAAGTGAAATCATCGCTATACCGGGATAGTTTGTGTTGTGATAAAAAGTGAGTGCTAGGTTAGAAAAGTGTAGTTAAATTTATAACTTTTTTAACTGTGTGTAATTAATGAACAATACTCACCACCTACAGTAATATTTTAACACAAATACATGTAAATATCAATTATTTCAATGCCTTATAAATAAGTAACTTTCCATATTGAACACCTGAACATCCTGTCTTCTGCATTACCGGTAATACCTTTTTCTCAGAAATATTCCCTCACCTTTTAGAATCCTTCTTTTAAGAAATAACTTCCTTAAAAAATTAACGAGAAATATAGGATTTCAATATAAATCACTGCCTTAAGTAAATTCAAATAAATGTTACCAGTAATAATTCACCTATATTTTTTCGTTACTTAATAAAACTGTAAATAGAAATAACTTCGAAAGAAGTAATCAGCATTTATTTGCTTTTTAATTCTAGAGTGTAGATAGATGAAAGCATTACCGGTAACAATTTTGGTAATAAAAAGCATCTTGTTAGACACCTAGAAATAAAACTGTAAATAAAAAATGCTTAATAGCAAAACATTATTTTTTATTTATTTTATTAGGAAAATACGAGATGAAAGAACATCCAGAAGTACGTAGTAAGAACAACCAATTAATTTTGGTTAGAAAGGGAAAAGAAGATGACATAGTTACAGCGTTTAGCTGTCATATCGTAAAAGATATAACGATGAAATTAGCTGATGGTAGTGAAAAGCATTTCTATGTAGTTAGAGGGAAAAATAAGAATGGAACACATCTTAAAGAACTAACTATTACAGCCGAAGAGTTTGACAAAATGCTTTGGCCATCTACTTATTGGGGGACGCAAGCTGTTGTTATTAACTTAACAGCGTTTAAAAATCACGTCCGTCAAAAAATTTTGCTACGTGATGGCATCAAACAAGAAATACAGTATCAGTATATCGGTTTTGTTAAACAGGATGATGGGAGCTATCTATATGTTGATAATGCAGGCTGCTTCACTAAGAATGGACACAACAGCTCGATTAAGTCGAATTTAAGTAAAAATTTAGCTAAATACAAACTGCCTGCTCCAACAAAAAAAGAATCTAAAATTCAAAAATGTATTAAAGCCATGCTGGATATAGGTAGCTTATCAAATAATAATCATTATATTGGCCTTCTTTGTCAAACAACAGTTATTAAAGCTCTCATGAGTGTTTACTTAACTAATACAAGCTCTCACTTTCTACTAGGTAAAACAGGAGCACTGAAATCTTCAGTAGCAGCCATTATTCAATCATTTCACGGACCTGAGTTTAATTCTTCAATAGATTTACCTGAAAACTGGGCAAGTAGCAAAGTCTCTCTGCAGAAAACCACGACTATCATTAAACATTCAATTATTGTAATTGATGAATTTGTACCTGATGCACGAAAAACAAAAGAACTCGCCGAAAAAGCGGAAGAAGTTCTTCGAGGTAGTGCAAATAATGCTTCAAGAACTACTGCGGATTCTTGTGGTAATTTGAGACAAAAAGATGACCCTGAAGCTACTATATTAGTAACAGGAGAAACAATTTCCACTGACTTTATAGCATCACTTCTGCTACGCATTATATTTTTTCCAGTATCTAAAGATGACGTTAACTTAAATAAATTAAACCATTATCAAAACCTCGCTAAGAAAGGTGTATTAGCAATGTTTTCATCACTATTTGTTACTTTTTTACTTGAAAACCAGGGAGAGTTAGAACCGAAAATATCTGCTGTATTCAAGGAATATCAAGCTAAAGCTACAAAAGTATTAGTGAATAAACACCTAAGACTTAGTGAAAATGCTGCTTCACTCATGGTTGCACAGAGTCTTTTATATTATTTTGCAAAAAAGAATGGTGTTATTGATAAAAATCAACACAAAGAAATGCTATCCACATCGTGGAAACAAATTTTGCAACTGATAAAAAAACAAAGCCAAATAACTGATGGCTCAAGTTTATCTAACTTGTTTTTTGACCACCTTAAAAAAAGCCTAATAAATGGTGAGGTTCATTTAGCTGACTATTCGACTGGTGGCAAACCAAAAGTTAAAAAAGCCAGACGATTAGGTTGGAAAAAACAATCGCCTCAAGGTGTTTGCATTGGCTGGTATGACAGAAAAACCAAGTCTGTTTATATCAAAACATCAAAAGAAGTTTTCAGAACATTGTTTAATCTAATTCCTGAAGGAATGAATAAGCAAGTACCTGGACAACAAAAAAAATTCTGGAAGGATGTGGAATCAACAGGTGGTTTATCCACTACTGATGAAGGGCGAAATACTATACGAAAGACTGAACCGAAGAGTAAAAAGTCTGTTTCTGTTTACCCTTTATCCTCTAGTTTAAATTTCTGAATTAGAGCATCTTAACTCCCTCAATCGTACAAATAGTACAAATCCGCTGGTGACTACATAAATGGTGGATTGTGCATTTTGTACGATTTCTAAGGTACTACAGGTAGAAAGTCACTGTGTTAACTAACAGTATACTCATCAACAATTATCCCTGTATTTACTAATTTATTAGCACTAATCCTTTACCTATCCCACCACTCCCTCACACCTTCTGTATCAATGAGGGAGTAAGCAGTTACTCAATACCAACGTTATCCATCAACCATTAGTTTATTATGAATACAACCAACACCAACATTAAAGTAACGCCGAATAAATCTTTAAAGATAGACTTCCTATCATTCACTTATGCCATCAACGGTAAGACAGCCAGAAAGAAGGTTCATCAACGAATCATATCCCTTAAAGATGAATGTAAGAATCAACCACTCCCTCTCTCGATTGATAATACAGCCAACACCCTCGTTAGCATAAAGTATGCTATGAAATTTGAATCGGGGCAAAAGCAGAACTACATCATGCAATACTTCGAGACTTGCTTGTTCGATATCAAAACTGATACTGGTAGCTTTACTGTTAAGTTATCGTACAACCCCATCGATGATAGAAAGCGTTTCTTACGGGTTGAATTTAATCCCGCTAAAGCAGGTGTTAGTGGTGTAACTACCGTATGTCATTTGTTAGTAAAGTTGCTTGGACATAAACGTGCATCTTCAATCTATAGTAAGGCGAAGATAACACGAATGGATATCACCCTAGACCGTTATAGATTGAAGCACAATTACTATGCTCATGTTGATAGAATGTCTACCTCTAAGCACTACAAAACTGATGCCTCTGTTAATGCGAAGGATGTTAAAGATACTCAGGTGTTAGGTGCGCCTAAAGGTAAAGTATTGCTAACCATCTATGATAAGTCTGCAGAGCAATTTCTAAAACGTGCTAAGGATATTCCTGACAATACTCTCCGGTTTGAATTCAGAATACGAAACCTTGATTATCCCATGGCTAACCTGTTAACGGCAGCCAACCCTTTTGAGACCCTTCATCTTTATCCTGTTAAGACAATTAAAGACCCATTGTTTAGCAAAATGTTTAGACGCAGGGTTAAGAAGTTTGGTGTTTCTTATGCTCTAGGTAAGATTGATGACTACCCTACCCGTAGACAGCACATGAACAGACTAAATCGCTATGAACGCCGTATCATTAATGCTAAGAGTGCATGGAAACAATGGCCTGCTGCTATTGAAGTACTAGAACCATTCAGAACCATGGCATAGAAATAGAGTGCCCGATGCGCTATCAGTATACTTGTGTGACTATCTTGTTAAGCAATGTCTACCCCCCTGCCTTAAATCAATATTTCTCTATGACTGTTAACGGTAGTTTTGTAAAACTCGCTTTTTCTATGCGCCTATGAGCTGTTTCTGACTGTCTATATAGTGCCTGTGACGTATAGAAACGGCTGTTAATTTCAATTGTGTACTATTTACTGGAAACTCAACAAATTGAAATATTTTCGCCGATTGAAAAATAATTTCATTGAAATTGTTGTTAGCTACTAAGCTTACATGTGCTTAATTCGTATAATAAGTGCATAGCCCCTGTATGTAACAAGCTAGCAATACATTGAAAGTCTGTCATTGTTAAGGTGTATCAGATAGCAGCATCTGCACAGAACCGTAGCTCAAACGCAGACTTAATGTGCAGATGTCAGGTAATCGTCGAGGGACTAAACCGTAGGAAAGTATATGAGTTATGTGTAACATACTAGCTATGGGGACTAGCCACTAAAGCATGAATACCTTTTGTCGCAGATGTGACTCTTCTGTTATGGGGCTCTACAGGGTTGGCATGAATTTCATCAATACTCCTTTTAACATTTATTACGCGAATTTAAATCATAAGCGGACCACTTCAGGTACATTAAATACAACCAAAGTGGCCACTCAGATATTATTTACCTCGCATTATGATTTTTTGATTCACGGATAGAGTCAAAAATCAGTCCTATAAATTTAATATTAAAATCTTGTATAACATCAACGACACCATATGCCTCTATTATCTCAGTGGTTAAATCAAAAACATTTTCAAACTTTGTTTCAATTTGATCGATAAGATAAGACTGTGGGTTCTCCTCCATTTCATCATTTTTCTTATCCAGCTCTGCCATCCTCCTATCAAATTCTTCGAACTCATCAAGCTCATCACTGCCAGTCGCCTTTCCCCAAAGGCTCTTTATACCAGTGCTTCCTTCAAGCCTTGACTCCATTACAATATTTTCATTAGAACTCTCTTCATCACAGTCAACTGCTTCTTGCTTTACATTTTTAACAGCCTCCCTAATATGAACATACTTTAGCTTAGAAGCTCCACCTGCAGTTCCACAAGCTATTTGGTATGCTTTATTGATAAGTTCAGGATCTTTCAAATAATAAAGAGGTTGAATGTGGTAAGTGTTTATACTCTCTGGCTCTAGATCAAGAATTAACTCAACGTCAACTGCATCAGCTAAATGCCGCATATGACGAAAATCACCTGAACTTTTCTTCGTCATATTTTTTATTAAGTCATTTCTGGTACAACCTAATACATGAGAAGCATCTAGCTCCTTTAATTGTCTATAGACATCTTTAAAATGGGCAGATTCTGCTTCAATACTTCCTGAGCATTTTCTTCCCTCCTTTTTCAACGCGTCAATTTTGCGCTGAACCTTTTTTTCCTTCTTTATATTTTTCTTTGCCTTACCTCCCTTCCCATTTTTCAAAATCTGCTTTTTAACATTAGTTTTACTAACACTTTTTTTAATACACTTTTTCATAAGACACACTCCACCTGTTCATTTCTCTTTGAAATATTTTCTAACACTTAAGACACCTCTTTGATATTAAAAATCATCGATATAATCTTTTTCAGTGATAAGACGTCTTTTGATGTTTTTTGTAGACTTCCTGTTATTTGGAATACGTTTATTATTCTCAAGTCGAGCAATTGCACGAGAATTCCATTTTTCTTTTTTAGCATTATGCATAGCTGTATAACGCACTCCTTTTTTCGAATTAAATAACTTTGCAATGTCCTTATCAGAGTACCCCATATCTTCTTTAAGGTACTTAATTTGCCCCCGCAGGATCATATTCCTCTGCTTTTTTCTTGACAGTTTTATTGGCTTCTCTCCAGATATATGGCCTCTAACTAACTGTGTAAAAACGCCAGAAACACCTTCTGCTTTCTCACCATTATCAACATCATACCCAGTTTGTTCCATCAACCCTTGCAACATTTCATAGGTACTCATATCAAGTAGAATCTCCATTGATTTAATACCTTCATTTTCTAACTCTTCGCGTCGTGTAATCATTGTTTGCTCCTCTTTTGTTGTTAAGAGGGTATATTCTGACAGGGAAAAAAATGATATTCCGGGTAGTAACTTCTAGTCACCGGTAAGTAAACTTTACTTACCGGTTTTGTTAATCCATTCCCTAATTAAACGCTCTATCACCTCAATACTTAAAGGCGGCTCATTATCTTCTTCCCAGAACAAAGGTGCTTTGTCATCGATAAGTTGTCTTACTTTAGTTGCTTCAACTTTGCCTTGGTTATTTCTACACTGCTCAGGAAAATTACTTAAAACAGATAAAGCGGCACCAAGAACTTGTTCTCTATTTTTACCATGATGTTCACCGCGTCTGTCCGGTTGTTGATTTTGAGTATCAATTGTTTTTTTTAATTTCTTTATTTTTTTTCTTAGTTTTTTATTTTCTATCTCTAGCTCATCGCTTTCTATTCCAATATCTTCAGAATATGGAATAGGCTCCATATCGTACAAAACATCCCTAATATGCCAATGAATAGACTTTGACATTTCATCTATTCTCACACTTACATTGTCCCAAGCAATTTCTGAACTTAAAACAAAATCATCATAAGCAGCACCTAACGGAATTGACCTAGTTTCAGCCCATCCAGACAAATTTTCAACAACTGATTTTTTAGGTTTAATTTTTCCATTAATTGATTTACTAATAATTTTTGCTTCTAGAATACCTAACTCTATATCTTTAATAATTTGTTCTGACACCCATTCTTGTAACGGTATTAATCCTTTTTTTAATATTTCAGCGTTTTCATCAAACAGCTCATCAAAATCATCTTTTTTAATTTTTAACTTTACGGATAAAGGAACGGTATCATCAAAAAACATATCAAATGCAAAAACAAAACTAATATCCCATATGGATATAAGATCAATAGTTTCAATAGAGAACAGTTCACTAAAATCAATTTTCATATTATTTCTTTTTTTATGGATAATTAAAAACAGCAGTACGGTATTTCGTACTGTTGGCTCGTTTACGCATTTCAAGTCCTGGTTTAAAACTTACTTATGCTCATAGTTCTACTTTTACTGTTTCACCTGTCTTAGGATTACGTTCACACCTAGCTTTCATTTGACGAATACTGAAACCACCAAAACCACGTATTTCAATACCTTCGTCTTGCTCTAGTTCTGAACTCGTTTGTTCAAAATATTGTTACCGGTAAGAGCTACATCTGTAGCCGATAAACCATGCGACTTAGATGCCAGCCGTTCAATTAACCCAAAACAATGGCATGGCATAAATTAAATTTCATAGCTCTTAACAATCCACAGGTTATTTAATAAACAGGTTTTAGTTGGAATTTGAAAACCAAATCATGCCCTATATTTGCTAGTTTTATCTTAGAATAAACCTAAAAAACCAAGGGGGGAGTTAATCAAATTTTAGAGTAACCCATGGATAGTACATTGCCCTGTTTAATTTATTGACCAGGATCACGTTACACCCTTTTACTCTAATAAAAAACACTTCTTACAGCACACTAGCACTCACTCCTAAAACACAACCTATCTATTTTAACTCCATAAGAATACCTATTTTTAAAAACTGTAAAGGTAGAACTGTAGATTGCAACAACACAATGCTGAACAAAAGTTACCGGGAAGGTTTTATCGTTAGTTAATTGAAAAAACTAACACTGTTTTAAAAACTGTAAACAAAACATAAGCAGATAGATTGCGACATTGTTTTGATTACTTATCTTACCGGTATGTCTTTGTTGTTATCGATATTTGCGTCTATGCCATGAATTCTATTTTTAAAAAAGAAGCATGGTTTTTATTAGTTTTAAATTTAATAGGTATCACAATGGCCAAAAAACAAAAGTCACATAATAAACAATCCACAAAATATAAACTTAGAAAACTTGCAAAAGGTAGCAATAAGGAAAAACACATCCCCTCCTTAGATTACCTTTATTTAAAACGTAAGTTTAAAGCTAATGAAGATAAGCCGTATGATGTTGTTGCAGTTGTCAAAGAGAGAACCAAGAAAGGAAATAAGAAAAAAGAGATATCTATTGATACGTTTTGTCTGTCTAGACCCTTACAAGAACAAATGGGCTTGGACACTGAAAACTACAGCTACTCTTATGATGATATGCATGAAATCCTCCTAACGCTATGTAGAGATAAAAATATTAGAAGAGATTTTCTTTTAATGGGTTTTTGTACCATAGAAGAGAAACCTGCATACATTCATGTTGACGGCATTATCACGGCTCCTACTGATAATATTAACGACACTAGTGGTTTTGTTAAAAGTGCTGCTGCAGGTAGTTATTTTCCTTCTCCAAAGAAAGAGGATAATGATGAGACGTTAGCTAAAGAGATATTACGCATTTTCGATATCTCAAAGTCTAATCCATTAATCGGAACTTTGTTAGTGGCGAGTATTACCCGAGCCCTTTTGATTTATTTTAAAAGTGTTTCGGCAATCCCTTTCTTTATTGGTGAATCAGGTGGGTACAAAACGTCTGTTACTTTAGTTGCCCAATCTGCTTATGGCAAAAATTTAACACGTCCCTTAAGTTGGAAAAATTCACCAAAAAAAGTGAAGAGAGTCGCTAGCCAAGCAGTCGATAGACTCCTCGTTATTAACGATTTCACAGCGGATGATATGACTGAAGAAAGTGCAAACGTTATTGATTCATTGTTTGTAAGCACGGATGATGATTATACCTCCAATATCAATGCCCTTTTAATGATGACGGCTGAGACTATCCCATCATTGGAGCGGTCTTTAAAAGAGAACTGTTTATTTTGTTTGGTAAAAAAGGGAGATATTGACCCTGATGTTTTACGTAAGTACCAAAGTAGAGCTGCTAAAGGTGTTTATGCCAAAGCAATACGTGAGTATATTGAAGCCTCACTAGGAATATATGACCGATTACAAGATGGGGGTGTCGTCGTTGATAGATTTGATGAGTACCAAATAAGTGCTAGCAATGAGCTAGGTGATAAGTTTAGCTATGCGGCCACCTGTAATGCTGCCGACATGATGCTAGGTATTAGCTTATTTATAGAATATTGTTTTGCTAGAAGATATATTACTGAAGGACAACGTCTTGATATTCATGATACTCAATGGAGTAACATTATCTCTTTGATTAAAGCACAAAAAGAAATGGGGTATTCATAATAGTTTAACTGTTCTTTACTGATTGGGTACTCATGTAGTTTTGAGCCCCAATCAGCTCCTACTCTCCCCCTCCCCCTAGATTCAATCATAGAATATTTCACCTTACTACTAACCCTCAGTAATGCGGTATTTAGTGTTATTGACTCGGTTACGCATTTCAAGCCCAGGCTTAAAATATACTGATGCTCGCGGCTCTACTTGAACTGTTTCCCCTGTTTTAGGATTACGAGCTTTTCTGGCTTTCATCTGACGAATACTAAAGCCTCCAAACCCACGTATCTCAATACGCTCTCCTCGTTCTAATGATGAACTCATTTGTTCAAACAGGTTGTTAACAGCCAATGTTACATCAGTAGATGATAAATCAGGTGACTTAGATATTAGTCTTTCAATTAATTCAGTTTTTGTCACAGGTTAAGTTTAATTGGTTGTAATTTTAATGGATGAGGGTGGAACTATAGTTGAATTTTAATTGGCATCAACCCGAACATACCCTTCCCTATTAATAAATATTATTTCTCTCGCTAAATGACTAATTTGGCCTCATAGCAATATCTATACGAATAGCTATCCCCTTCAATCTCTTTATCCATTTCCCAATAATCTTTTAAACAAATACTGCAGCTAGAATCTTTAGCCTGTATACATTCGTAGTTTGGGTGTTCTGAGATAGGCAGGTGCGCCATGTGTTGCCGATCTGAGGTGAATTGCATCAGATATTCACGGGATGGTATTTTACGAATCATCATATGGTAATCTGATTCTAATTGTCCAGGATCAGGAAATGTAGAGAGTTGATAGCTCTGCCAATCAACAGGAAACGGTAGTCGTGTATCAAAATCGAATATCATGCTCGCATATGCATCGGGACGATACTTTAGAATCACATGATAGTCCCAAATAACCGCCATACTGGGGCTGCCGAGTTGTTGATTCAATAAGACGATTTGCTTTTTATTATTCGATAAAAATAAGATTTCCAATTGATCTTTATCTACTCCCTGGCTCAGGAATGATCGGCAAAGTTGCCAGATATTTTCTTCACAGAAATAGGGCGTGTAAATATAATCCTGTTTTTGGAATGCCTGAATATCAGCCATTGTTATTTTATATCCTTATTCCGCATCATTTGAATATGCAATATCCAATTCGTATTTAAGTAAACATATTTAAGCGACCAGAAACCAAGTTTTTCAACATACGATAACGCTCATTACTGTATGTTAGCGGTTTTTGTCTAAAATGGGGTAATGAGCATGCACCACCTGACATTTATAATGATTTCGAATCTAGTGGCGTGCCCCTGAATATGAAAGACACGCGACATAATATTAACTAAAGAATGTAGCTTAACTTTGCCGTAAACCTCTCTAACAAAGTAATACTACATCAATACTTTAAATGAAATTTATCTCAGGTCATCAATATCCTGTTGCCCTAGCACGCTCATAATTTCTACTATACCCCTTTCAATACGATAATAGATAGTATCGACA
>ENA-ORXI01000483-ORXI01000483.1-sediment-metagenome-genome-assembly--contig:-NODE-483-length-32780-cov-28.882947_pt1 | contig 32780 bp, 30 predicted proteins | sample MGYA00237861_ERZ511468 | MGnify/ENA primary metagenome ERZ511468 (study PRJEB26299, sample SAMN06266213) | sediment metagenome | isolation source: Hudson Canyon methane seep mesocosm | place... | reverse complement strand
CAGCCCTCTCCAGCAGGAGAGGGAGTCATTGAGTGCTATAACTCATTGTATTTTAATTGTAAAAAGTTGTGTAGATACCTATGCAGCAAGGGAAGGCTTTAAGAGCTAATTGATTTTCTACACTTAACGGTGACATAGCCAAAATTTATAGGCTATTCAAGAAATTTCAGCCTAATGACCAGTCCGCTCATGATCTTTATGTTTTTTAAAAATTATTTGTAAGTAATCCTGTATCCTTACGACTCATTAAATAATTTATATATAAACGCAGAATATAAAATGGATATTTTTGTGTAACTATGACTTTGGAGCTTAAATGACCGACTCAACAATCAGTGAATCAGTACAGAATTATTATGGGCAAGTATTACAATCAAGTGACGATTTGAAGACGAGTGCTTGCTGCACGTTAGATTCTGTTCCTGTTCATTTACGGCCTTTATTGAATGATTTACATCCTGAAGTAGTCGCTCGCTACTATGGTTGTGGTACGCCTTTACCGCCTGCATTAAAAGGAGCAACCGTTTTAGATTTAGGCTGTGGTACGGGGCGTGATTGTTATTTATTATCTCGTTTAGTGGGTGAGTCAGGTCGTGTAGTGGGTATAGATATGACGGATGAACAGCTAGCGGTGGCGAAAGAACACTGTGACTGGCATGCAGAGCGTTATGGATATCAAAGTTCTAACGTCGAATTTAAGAAAGGCTATATGGAGGATTTAGCCGCAGCGGGTATTGCTGATAATTCCATTGATTTAGTGGTTTCTAACTGTGTGATTAATTTATCACCTGATAAAGAAAAAGTATTGGCAGAAATTTTTCGAGTGTTAAAGCCGGGCGGGGAAATTTATTTTTCTGATGTTTATGCGGACCGACGTATTCCAGATGCACTTAAAGTAGACCCTATTTTGTTGGGCGAATGTTTAGGTGGCGCGCTTTATTGGGAAGATTTTCGCCGTATTATGCATAAGCTAGGTTGCCCTGATGTACGTGTGGTTAAAGAAAGCTCGATTGCATTAAATGACCCAGAAGTAGAAGAAAAAATTGGCATGGTCAATTTTCGGTCAGTGACTATTCGAGCCTTCAAATTACCTTTGGAAGATCGCTGTGAAGATTTTGGTCAATTAGCGACCTATAAAGGCACGATAGAAGAGCATTTGCATACTTTTGATTTAGATGACCATCATCATTTTGAAACGGGTAAGCCATTACGTGTTTGCGGCAACACCTATGATATGTTGTCTGCTACTCGTTATGCAGAGCACTTTAATTTTATAGGTGATAAGGGAACGCACTTTGGTTTGTTTGACTGTGCACCGCCAAATAAGAATTCATCACCTGAACAAGAAGCGGCTTGTTGTTAATTCTACCTTTGAATCCTTGTTATTCAGTTATTACATTAGGGGCTAAATAATGAGCGGAGCTATTGCCATTTTTGTAAAAACCCCTGGGATTTCTCCCGTAAAAACGCGTCTTGCTGCAACTTTTGGACAAAATAATGCTGAAGCCTTTCATCTCGCAGCGTCTCGATCTGTTACTGCGGTTGCTCAGGGTTTAACGGAACAGAGTGGCATACAAAGTTATTATGCTGTTGCGGAACAATCCGCCCTAGAGCATAGTTATTGGAGTGAGCTGCCTTGCGTGTGGCAAGGAGAAGGTGGCCTTGGTGAGCGTATGCAGCATATTTATGCCTCTTTGCTAGAAGAGCATGATTTTGTATTATTGGTCGGTGCTGATATACCTCAAATGACGATCGCTGGATTATTAAGTGGAGTAACGTGGTTGGCAGAAACACAACAAGACCGACTTGTATTTGGGCCGAGTGAAGATGGTGGTTTTTGGGTTTTTGGTGGTAATTGCTCTGTTCCTAAAAATATTTGGACAGAGGTTATTTATAGCCAGGAAGACACAGGTGCTCAGTTTCTAAGCCGAGTTGAGCCGCTAGGGGAAGTCAATATTTTAGAAACCTTACGTGATGTTGATGAAGTGCAAGATTTGTTAATGCTCCGTGATAGTTTGTTAAATTTATCTGACCCTTTGCCTGAACAGCATGAGTTACTTCGGTTTTTAGAGCGACAATCAGAAAATATTTTTCAACATTAAATTAAGATATCAACATGCGTGATGTAAAACCTTTACTTCTAAAAAGTGATTTTCCAGCTATTCAGCGTGGTCAATTAAGTACACTACAAATGAACTTAGGCTATTTATGCAATATAAGTTGCACGCATTGTCATGTGAATGCTGGCCCTCATCGTACGGAATTAATGACGCGTGAAACGATGGAAATCGCTTTACAATTTGCGCAAAAACATAAGCTACAATTTCTTGATTTAACCGGTGGCTCACCTGAAATGAATCCTGATTTTCAGTGGCTAGTGACGGCGGCGAAAAAGCAAGGTTTACACGTTATGGATCGGTGTAACCCAACAATACTGGTCGAGCCTGGCTACGAAGGTACTGCAGGATTTCTTGCTCAAGAACAGGTTGAAGTCATAGCTTCCTTACCTTGTTATATGGAAGATAACGTCGATGCACAGCGGGGTAAAGGTGTCTTTGCAGCATCCATTGAAGCTTTACAAAAGTTGAATGCTTTAGGTTATGGAAAAAAAGACAGTGGTTTAGTTTTAAATTTAGTCTTTAATCCACAGGGAATGTCCTTACCAGCGCCTCAATTACAATTAGAATCAGCCTACCGGGAATTTTTAGCAAAGAATTTTGATTTACAATTTAATCAACTATTTACGATGACCAATATGCCTATTCAGCGTTTTGGCGCAGTTTTGTTAGCCAAAGGGCAGTTTGATGATTATATAAACCTACTGAAACAGTCTTATCAGCCTGAAAATTTAGAGCAAGTCATGTGTAAAAGCTTATTAAGTGTTGATTGGCAGGGCTATGTTTATGATTGTGATTTTAACCAAATGTTGGAAATGCCATTAACGGGAAAGCAAACTCACTTAAGCCAGCTACTCGCTGATATGCCTGACGGTATGTCGATTGAAGTGGCTGATCATTGTTATGGGTGTACCGCTGGGCAAGGGTCAAGCTGCACTGGAATGCTGAGTAGTTAAATCATTTGTTATTCTTTTTAATGAAAAAAAGCGATAATAGAGCTTAGATTTTTTTAATTTGAGCTATCAATGAATATAGAACAAACCCTGCAAGAACGTAGCAATTCTAAATGTGAATTATGCGCGGCTGAAGATAATTTAAGTGTTTATAATTTACCTCCAGAAAATGAAGACAGTGCTGAAAAATCACTTTTAGCGTGTTCAAACTGCATCAGTCAAATATCCAAGCCAGAAACAATGGAGGCGAATCATTGGCGTTGTTTGCATGATAGTGCATGGAGCCCTGAGCCAGCGGTTCAAGTCATGGCTTGGCGACTATTGAATGCCTTGGCTAAAACTGAATCTTGGGCGCAAGACTTGTTAGATACAATGTATTTAGAGCCAGAAGTTTTAGCATGGGCAGAAGCGGGGTTAGCTGATGCTGAAGACGATGATGCCGTGGTGATAATGGATAGTAATGGCGTACGATTAGCAGCGGGAGATACGGTTACACTAATTAAAGATTTGGATGTAAAAGGGGCAGGATTTACAGCTAAACGAGGAACGGTTGTAAAAAATATTGGTCTAACGGATAACCCTAAGCATATTGAAGGGCGGGTTAACGGTGTACGGTTAGTACTGGTTGCCGAATATATGAAGAAAGTAAGTTAAGTAGAAAATATTAACGAGGTGTAAAGCCTCGTTAATATTGGTACTTATAGGTATTAACGACCTAGAATATCGGCACGTGTTGTTTCGGCAATGGCAGCAACTTGACCAATCAGTTCTTTAGGGACTTTGAGTTCCTCTAAAGTTGCAGCTAAGTGCTCAACGACAATATCAAAATGACTGTCAGATAAACCCATTTTTACAAATTTAGCATGCGCAGTACGCATGTCAGTACCCGTGTAATCATTTGGTCCACCAAAAGCCATTGTTAAAAACGCTTTTTGTTTGGCTGCTTGTTCTTCCATATTAGTTTTATCGAAGAAACGGTTAATTCTGTAATCTGTTAATACACGACGATAAAAAATGTCTACTGCTGCATTTACCGCTGCTTCGCCACCTAGTTGATCGAATAAAGATTGGTCTGTAGTTTCGCCCATATTTACCTTCTTATAGTTATTATTAAATTCAACGAAACCTCAGTATAGTATCGTAACGATACTTATACAATATAAATATTGCAAAAGATCAATATATACAGAATAATTATCATTAGAGATTACAGAGAACTATATAATAAAATGCAAAACCAAATTGGATCACGGCAAGAACAAATTTTGGCTTTATTGCTGGCAAATAAAGGCGGAGTAGGTATTGATGTTATTGCTGAACAACTTGATATTTCACGTAATGCTGTCAAACAGCACTTAGTTGTCCTAGAGAAGGACCAGCTTATTAAAGTAGGTGGACTTAATTTAACAAAAGGTCGGCCAGCTCGACGGTATGTTTTGACAGAGCAGGGAGTGAATCAGTTTACCAAACAATATTCATGGTTCTGTAACTTATTAATTACAGAATTAAGAGAAGAGATGGGGACCGATGCTTTAGCTAAGTTTATGCGCCGTTTAGGGCAAAAGGTTGCAGGATCTTTAGCGTTACAATTTAAAAATAAAAGTAGTGAGGAAAAGGTTCAGATATTGAGCTCTATTTTAGATAATTTAGGTTACCAATCTGAAGTTAAGAAACAAGGCGATAGTATAACGATTAGCGCTATTAACTGTGTATTTCATAACCTTGCCCAAGAAAATGGGGAATTATGTGAGTTTGATCAAAGCTTAATTCAAACTTTATTAGATAACCCCGTCGAGCAAACTGAATGTATGGCAAAGCAAGGCTGTGCTTGTCGGTTTACCACAAATATCAATACCGTATTAATATAACTATGATTGAACCTGTTGCGTTAAAAGATTTTTTTATTACCTTTTTTTCTGCTGCTTTAATTATTATGGCCGGTGCAAGTTATGCACTTTTATTTACTTGGTCAAAAGTGAATAAGCGGCCTTTAATTAAAATTTCTTCCTATGTCTCTTACCTCGTATTAGTTGTCGCTGTTTATAAGTTATCTGAAGCGGCAAATTTAATAGGCTACTGGCAAATTATTTCTTATGTGATGGTAGTAGGTTATTTTTTTGCACCTATTGCTATTTGGCACTTATGTAAGCAAACCCATGATGAACCTGATTTAATTACTACTCTGGAGAATAAAAATGAGTGAAACACCTAAGTGGGCTTCCGAGTCCTTTTGGAAAAAAGTAGCTGTGTGGGTGACCGCCGGTTCCTTTTTAATTTTAGTTATTCTAACCTTTGATACTTTAAAGCAGACCTCTGCTGGGGGGGAACGTGTCCCCGCCTACTCAGTAATCAATAAAAAAATTGATTACCAGTTTGATAAAGAACTCAATAAGTTTATGCCGGTTATTGGTGGGCAGGAACTGTTATTTGGTAAAGAGTTTAGCGAAGAAGAAGCGGAACAGCTTGTCACTTTGGGTAAAAAAACAACTCAAGCTAAAAACTGTATGAACTGTCATACCTTACTAGGGAATGGTGCTTATTATGCGCCAGACTTGACGAAAGCATGGCTAGATCAAGGTTGGTTAAGTGTTGAATTACGTGAGCAACAAATGATTAGCTTTTTAATGGACCCAGAGAAAAATGCGCGCACTTTTGGTACTGGACGCAAAATGCCTGATTTAGATATTACTGAAGAAGAAGCAAAAGGTGTTGTGGCTTTCTTGAAGTGGATGTCTAGTATTGATACTAATGGCTTCCCTTATAATTTCACCACTATTTATGCGGAGGACGACTAATATGAGTGCAAATCCTGAAACAGTTACAGAAAGTTCATCTGGGCTGAAAGAAAAATTGAAAGCCCTTCATAGCTGGGCAGAAGTTGATGATAGCACCTTAAATGGTGGTCAAAAACTAGCGGTCAAATATTTTATGGGCGCGGTAATTTTATTTATTTTCCAAATTTTATTTGGTTTATTAGCTGGACTGCAATTTGTTGCCCCCGGCTTTCTTTATGACATTTTAGATTTTAGTGTTAACCGAATGGTACATATTAACGCCATGATCTTATGGATGTTATATGGGTTTATTGGTTGTACATATTGGCTGTTAGAAGATGAAAGTGACACTGAAATTGTTGGTTTAAAACTGGGTGTTTTAGGCTTCTGGGTTTTATCTGCAGCCATTACTGTTGTTGTACTTGTATATTTGTTAGTACAAACAGGCGCAGGAAACGACACGACTTTATGGTTGATTAATGAAGGTCGTGAATATATTGAAGCACCACGCTGGGCTGATATTGGTATCGTTATTGTGATGCTGATTTTCTTCTACAACGTAGTGATGACTTTTAGCAAAGGTAAATGGTCAGGTATTGCGGGCGTATTAACCTTAGATTTAGTTGCATTAGCGGGCTTATATGTTGCGGGTATGTTCTATATGACTAACATCACCCATGAGCAATTCTGGTGGTGGTGGGTTATTCATCTATGGGTAGAAGCGACTTGGGAAGTGTTAGTGGGTGTGATTATGGCCTGGTCATTAATGACCATCTTAGGCGTTAGTCGTAAAATCGTAACCACTTGGTTATATATTGAAGTCGCATTAATGTTTGGCTCAGGTATTTTAGGGCTCGGGCATCATTATTTTTGGATTGGAACGCCTGAATATTGGCTAACGATTGGTGGTTTCTTCTCCGCATTAGAGCCGATTCCATTAGTTGCGATGGTTGTACATGCTGTTTATGATTCCGGTGAGCGTGGTTTTAAAAATATGAACCACCCTGCAATGGCTTGGTTAATTGCACATGCTTTTGGTAATTTCTTTGGTGCGGGGGTTTGGGGCTTTATGCATACCCTGCCACAAATTAATTTATACACGCACGGTACGCAGTGGTCAGCTTCACACGGTCATTTAGCATTCTTTGGTGCCTATGCAACCATTAATATCGCCTTCTTTTATATCGCTATTCAGCATTGGCGCGGTAATGTTTGGATGGGCGCTGAATCAAACAATGCATGGCGTTGGAAGTGGGCATTAGGTATGTTGAATGTCGGTGTTTTGGGTATGACTATCGCGTTATTGATTGCCGGTTATGAGCAGTCATTTATTGAGCGTGCTATTGGAGGCTCAACTTGGGGCGGTTATTTTGCAGCTCAAGTACATCCTTCATTTTTATCTGCAATGCATTGGCGTATGTTGTTTGGTTTAGTCACGGCTGGTGGACTTGGTTTATTAGTTTGGGATTTACTGACTATCGGTAAAGGCGAAACTCGTAAAGCTGAAGTGATTACACCCGCTGAATAAATAAGCTTTAAATGTATGATTAAAAGGGGAAGGGGCTTTATGGTCTCTTCCCCTTTTTTATGCCTATTGCTCAAGTAAAAAATAAACGATGGGCTGTCATACCGGTGTCATCTAAATGGTGATAATAGTATTCAATTTTATCAATATAGGAAATTAAAAAATGAAGAAATACTTAAATAAATTTAAGACGACGACTCTGTTTAAAGTAATGCCGACTATTCTTAAAAAAAGTAGGGCAATCTATAGTGAAGTATTAGATGAGCACGAATTAGCCATGACACAATGATGGCTGACGCGGAAATTAAAACGACTCCAGCCTATAAAACATTTATTTTAAATCATGAGTGGCATGCTTGTGTCATTGGTTTTTTAGTGGGTGCTTTAATGATAGCCATTTATTTATGGATCATATCGGGGGTTATTTCTATACTGACTTATTTATATCATTCTTTTTTTGATAATTGGTTATTGACTGCAGAGCACATGATTAAAGATGTGTTGGTCATACTTGCTCTACTTGAGTTTATCAGAGTACTCCAGTCATATTTAATACTTGGGCGAGTTAGGGTTACCTTTATTATTGATGTGGCTCTGGTTGTTTTAATTGGAGAGCTAATAGGTTTTTGGTATCGGGAAATTAACATGACTGAAATTTTCTTAGGTATTGGGGTGATCTCTATATTAATTGTGCTTAGGACGATGACATCCAAATTTTCACCTGATAGTAACGAGTGAAGTATTTAGGAACTGCATTCAATAATGTGTAGTATAGTTTAAGTGTTAGATAGTGAAGAAGGCTAGCCTGTTGAGCCTTGTGTGTAAACAAGAAAATTAATAGGGACTCACTATGTCAAATTGTTGTTCAAATAAGCCTGAATCAAATACACAGCCCTGCCCACAATGTGGAGTGCTGGCTAAAAACATTAAAAACCAAACAATTTACCACCACGTTAAGTTTCCTGATGTTTTGGAGGCTAATGCAGAGAGCTACTGCTACTGTGCTAATGATGAGTGTTCGATTGCTTATTTTTCTCAACAAGGAAAAATATTTAATCAGAATCAGCTTAGAGAATATGAGCAGTTAACAAAAAAACTTTGTTATTGTTTTGATATCAATACCGAGCAATATATTGACGCGCTTAAACAGAAAACTGCTGAACCCATTAAAAATTTTGTGATTGAAAAAACAAAAGCAGGAGACTGCGCATGTGTAGCCAGAAACCCCTCAGGACAATGTTGTTTAGCTGCATTCAAACAACTAGAAAAAGAGTTTGTAGATAATCAGAATCAATGAAAAAAAATATTTTCCATTCGCAAGGTTAAAACCTCCGCCTTTCAGGTGAACAGGTTTATCTCTTATCGGTGTCGCAAGTGGCAGAGATTGATGAGTCGTATGATTTGTGAGTGTTGAGCTAACAAGGGCAACCACAAGGGATTGCCCGTACAGTTGTAGGGGTGCCCCTCGTGGGTACCCGCAAATTATAGTGATGAATGAGTTAGGTTGTTTAGTGTTCCACTTTATTAGCAATGACGTTTACACGCAAATAATTACGTGAAATTTTGAGGCCCTAAAATTCGTAAAACTTCATCACAGGTAGTCAGCCCTAACGTGACTTTTTCTAAGGCATCCTCTAGTAAGTTTTTATAACCATTTTTTATCGCACATTGCTTTATATCTCTTTGATTAGCTTGTATGGAGATAAGGTCACGCATCTCTTCGTTAGGGATCAGTATTTCATATAAACAAACGCGACCGTGGTAGCCTGTATTGCCACATTTATCACAGCCTTGGCCTTTGTATGTCTTGATATGGCTCGCCATAAAAAGGTCGCCAAGCTGTTGTATGGCATCCTGATTATCTGTTTCTTCTTGTTTGCAGTTCGGGCAAATTTTTCTGACTAAACGCTGTGAAATAACGCCTTCTAAACTGCTGGCGATGATGTAAGGCTTGAGGCCTAAATCAAAAAGGCGCGCAATAGTCGCAATGCTAGAGTTAGTATGCAAGGTGGAAAAAACAAGGTGGCCTGTTAATGCAGCTTGAAAAGCGACTTCAGCCGTTTCAAAGTCACGAATTTCACCTAATAAAATAACATCAGGATCTTGCCGTAAAATTGCACGCAGAACAACAGGGAAGGTTAAGTCTATTTTTCCTTTGATATTTACCTGTCCTGCCGCATCCATATAATACTCAACAGGCTCTTCAATGGTGACGTAGTTTTTTTCTGAAGTGACACCGTGCTGCAGTAAGGAGTAGAGTGTCGTTGTTTTTCCGCTACCTGTTGGGCCGGTTGATAAAATAATACCTTGTGGTTTGCTAACTAAACGGGATACTTTCTTTAAGTTAATTTCATTAAAACCTAGCTTATCCAAGCTTTTAATGGAGGCGTTGCGGTCCAAAATACGCATGACCACTTTTTCACCATTAATCATGGGTAACGATGAAATACGTAAATCAATAATACGCATGGGCGTTTTTACTGTGATTCGTCCATCTTGTGGTCGCCGGCGTTCTGAAATATCCATTTCAGCCATGACTTTTATGCGTGAAACTAATGGGTTTAAGTAATGATTAGGAATGAAAATTTTATCTTGTAAGATGCCGTCAATTCGATATCGAACGACCACGCTTTTGGTGCGTGGTTGGATATGAATATCACTCGCCCCTAATCTGACGGCTTCAATAATAATAGCGTTGACTAGGCGTATAGCGGGTGGCTCTTCAGTCTCACGTAGTAATTGCTCTAGAGAGATATCATCATTTTCATCAATAATGACTTCGATGGTTTCAAAAGGATCTTCTGTAGAGACAATACTTTCTAGCTCACCAAAGTTTGGGGTTTCTCCATAGACTTCTATGATTTTTTTTTCAATATCAGCGATATTAGCCATGACCACTTTTAAATTAAAGCCGGTAAAAAAACGAATGTCGGCTTGTAACCCCATATTCATAGGGTCTGCAGTGACTAATAGTAAGATATTGCTTTCAATTTTTAAGGGTAAAACCCATTGTTGTTCGCAAATGGAACGAGGCAATAAGTCTAATATTTCTTGCTGAATTTGAAATTCAGCCAAGGAAACTTCCTCTACAAAAAGTTCCTTACGCAAAATAGTGCGTATTTCTTTTTCACTCACCCATTGCTTATCTAAAATAAGTTTAATAACTGGGGTGTTAGTGCTTTGCTTCAGTTTAAACAAGGCCTGTAATTGACCATCATTTAACAAATGTTTTTTATTCAGCATAATCGCTAGGTGACCATTATCACTATTGCTTAATTTGCTGAGTTTTTTTATTTGTTTATTTTGGGACTTATTTTCGTGTTGTAGTTTTTTATTTTTTTTAAGTAAATCGAACTGCTCAAGCGCTAAGCTTACAGTGACTCGTAAGTCATCATCATTCCAAGGTTTTAGGATGAATTTGTAGACCGCGCCTTCATTAATGGCACCCATGACAGCATCGGTATCTGCATAGCCAGTTAACATGATGCGAATTATTTCAGGGTACAATTTTTTTACTTCTTTCAAAAGAACTGCGCCATCCATATGTGGCATTTTGAAATCAGAAATCATGAGTTGGAACTCATTTTGAGATAGCAATTGTAAGGCTTCTTTGCCATTTAACGCTGTTTCAATTTGATAGTTTTCACGTCGAAAAACACGCCTTAGTGAAGATAAAACATTGGGCTCATCATCCACTAATAAAATTCGATATACAGAATTAGTGCTTTCTTTTTCATCAGGTTGGCTGGGCGTAGATCCCGTAAAAAGGCCGCTATAACGAGACATAGAGCGGCTTGTGCTTTAGTAAAAACATTATTGATTCCGTATGGGTAACAAAATAGTCACGAGCGTGCCTTTATCAGGTTTACTAATAAGCTTTAAGCTTCCTTCGTGCGCTTTTATTATATTTAAACTAACCGTTAAACCTAAGCCAATACCTTGACCTACATCTTTAGTGGTAAAAAAGGGGTCGAAAATATGGGTTAAATTTTCTTCAGAAATACCGCAGCCCGTATCTCTCATTTCAACGCATATTTTAGCTTCACGCACGGTTGTTTTAATGCGAACTTTACCTTTATCATGAACTGCATCGAGTGCATTTAAAAGTAAGTTAAGAAAAACTTGCCCGAGTTCAGCAGGGTGACAAAAAGTCATTGGGATTTTCCCTAGGTCCAGTATAACTTCAAGTTTATTTTGTAATTGGGCGTGACTGACATGGCAGGTTTGCCGAATTATTTCATTAATATCGGCATTTTCTTGGTCGACATCATTAATTCTAGAAAAACTTTTTAAGTCTTTAACAATGGCCGCAACTCTATCCACACCATCAATACTTTCAGTGATGATGTCGGTAAGGTCCTCCTGCATAAATTCTAAATTTTCTTCTTTCCAAACTTGTTGTAAATAGCTTATTGAGGCTTGTGCTTTAAATGCCTCATCTAATTTCACAAAGGAACTTATATAAGTTTGAGCGCTGTGTAAATTACTGCGGATAAAGCCAATTGGGTTATTAATTTCATGAGCGACACCGGCAGCTAGTCGCCCTACAGAAGCGAGCTTTTCATTTTCATAGAGCTTAAGCTGTGTATTTTCTATGGTTTTAACTTGTTGCTTAACACGTAAATCTAAAGACTCAGCGAGCTGTTTATATTTTGTTTCAGAAACTTCTAAAGCAGCATGCCGGCGTTGTAATTCTTCATAGTCATCTCGTTGCGTCTGAATATGAATATCTGAGGCCATTAAATAGCGAGAATTACTGTATAAGATGAGCTGGATTAATTGTGCAGCGGATTTTAATGATTCAGGTGAGCAAGACGCTTCTAAGAAACCTATCGGTTCCAATTCACCATAAAGGGGGGTTTTATTGCAAGCCTCTGTAGGTTCAATATTGCTTAACTGAGTCGCAAACAGGCATTCATTTTTTAGGTTTAAAATACGGGCAGGAGATTGTAAATTATTTTGTAACGCGCCTAATAACTTGTCTGTATTAACTCCTGTCAGTAACTCTTGCAGAGTAAATTCATGATCAAATGATAAGTCTGTTTCAATCGACATTAAGAACCCAGTTAATTAATGAGAGGCGCTATCATAACCGATTAATTGTGTAATGAATTCTTGTTGCGTTAAATTATGTTGTTGCATAAATTTAAACTCAACATCGAGTTCATCATAAATTTGTTTTAATAAGGCTTCTAAGGTTTCTATGACGCCTAGCCCTGTCAATGCATTACTAAAAGTGACAGGCCAAGGGGCTTGTTGCCAGCGCTCTTGTACCTCTGCTTCGCTAATGATATTTGCTAAGTCACGTTTGTTATATTGTATAACCAAAGGCAGGTGATCAAAATCTATACCGACACGGCCTGCATTTGCTTCTAGATTTTCAAAGGATTGGCCATTATTAATACTTTGTGACATTTGTGAATCAGCCACAAAAACAACGCCGTCTGTACGCGATAAAACCGCTTTTCGAGTGCTATCATGAACAACTTGCCCTGGTACGGTATAGACTTTAAATTTAATTAATAAACCAGAAGACGTCATAAAGCCTAGGGGTAATAAATCAAAAAATAGAGTTCTATCATTAGTTGTTTCCATCATCATGATTTCCCCCTTTAAATCGGTCGTTAATGTGTCATGCAAACGCATTAAATTAGTCGTTTTACCACTCATTGCAGGGCCATAATAAACCAGCTTAATAGTCAGCCGGTTATTGTCTTCATCATAAATAGCCATCAGTTATTTACCTTTTAGTGGTTGTTGAATATTGCTTGGATAATGACATTCACTTTATTATTAATCCAGTAGTTCATTTAACGTGGCGAGCGCATGGTGATAATTAAAGCTATTGATTTGTTGTTCTAAAAGCTTTCCTTGTTCACCGCATTGTTTGATTGCAGGTGCAAGCTCACACATTAACTCATTTGCTTGGGTGTCACTTTTTTCTAATAAAGGTTTAAGGCGGAGAAGGATCGATTTGAGTGATGACGGGTCGATATTTGACGGTTTCTCTGAGGGGCTGTTCCAAACTATCTGTCCTAACGCTTCATTCAGGGATTGTTGAGCAATGCTTATTTCTTTAATATGTCCTAGAAAATCTGGGGAGTTATTTTTGATTCTTGTTTCTAGTTCAGCCGTCAATTTTTGTATTTGAACTAAGCCTAATGTACCTGACGCACCTTTTAAGGTATGTGCGAACTCTAATGCTGATTTGATTTCATTCTTAGCAAGGTGGTTCTCTATATTTTGTATGTCATGCTTATGGTGGTCATCAAAAACTCTGAGTAAGCGCAATAAAGTTTCTGGATTATCCAATACATTGTTTAGGCCAAAGCTAGCATCGAGTCCTGAAATTGATCTAAGTTGCTCTTGTAAATAAGCGGTGTCTTTAGAGGTCGTAGAATTAACTTGTAATTGGTGAGTATTAGCTTCCTTTACCGTCTTATTTTTAGGTAACCACTTTAATAAGGTTGAAAAAAAGTCACTGGGAGCGACAGGTTTTGCAATAAAGTCATTCATACCTGCTTGAGCGTAAGCTTCTCTATCGTCAGAAAAAACATTGGCTGTCATGGCTAAAATAGGTAATTTTTTCTGATCTTTTATGGCACGGATTAACCGCGTTGCTTCTAGACCATCCATGATTGGCATTTGAATATCCATTAAGACTAAGTCAAAGTTTTTGTTCTTAACCTTTTCAACCGCCTCTGCACCATTAATGGCGACCTCAACAGTTAAATCCACACTCATTAATAGCTCCTGAGCGACTTCGCGGTTAATGATATTATCTTCCACTAATAATATGTGTGCACCGCTATAGGCGGAGATTAGTTCGGTTTCAAGCTGTATATTTGTTTTTGCTAAAGGTATTGGCAATTGCGTTGTTCTGCCAAGCTTGAGGTATGTAGTAAACCAAAAGGTACTGCCTATTCCAAGTTGACTATCAACCCCTACTTGACCGCCCATTAATTTAACTAAATGACGAGTAATTGATAAACCTAGTCCAGTTCCTCCGTGAGAGCGGGAACTACTGTTATCAAGTTGCTCAAACTCATTAAATAATTTAGCTAAATGTTCTGCTTTAATTCCTGGCCCCGTATCTTGTACTTCAAAACGAATGAGAACACTGTCGCTTTGTTGTTCAATTTGTTTTGATCTTATCGTGATAGAGCCAGATTTTGTAAACTTAATGGCATTGCTGACATAATTAAAGAGTGCTTGGTGCAGACGAGTTTGATCACCCATAAGCCATTGTGGCGTTGCCCCTTTCTCTATAATGAGCTCTAAGCCTTTTTTTCTAGCGCTCTCTTTGAATAGGGACTGTATGGGGTTATAAATAGAGTCTAAATGAAATTCTGAAGATTCTAGTTGTAATTTTCCGGCTTCAATTTTTGATAGGTCTAGGATGTCATTTATTATTTGGAGTAAGTGCTTAGAGGCTGAGCTAATCTTATTAAAGCGATCTTCTTGGTTTGTGCTATGTTTTTCCCTTTGTAATAAGTGAGTCAAGCCAATAATGGCGTTCATAGGGGTACGAATTTCATGACTCATATTAGATACAAACTGACTCTTAGCTAGGTTTGCGCTCTCTGCCCTCTGTTTTTCTTTTTCTAATTGTTTGGTACGTTCAGCGACTGTTTTTTCTAAGTCCGTATGATAATTAATTAACTCTTCATTTAATTTTTTTTGCTCGCTAATGTCTTCAGTAATACAAAGATGCCGAGGCTTAGATTTATCTTCAACTTCAATAGGGGCAATGGTCATATTAATCCATACATATTGACCATTTGGGTGACGGTAGCGTTTTTGCATCGTAAATTCAGAAATTTCACCTGAATTTAATAAGGCCATATTATCAAGGTCTTCTTGTATGTCGTCAGGGTGCGTCATTACCATCCAATCTATCGCTTTTAATTCATCGATTGTTCTTCCTGCTATGTGTGCATAAGCAGGATTCGCATCATAAATATGCCCATTAAGAGAATCAATGGTCGCAATGCCCACAGGCGAACTATTAAAAATAGTTTTGAAGCGCTGCTCGCTTTCTTTGAGAGCTTGTTCAAGCGCCTTACTTTCCGTAATAATTCTCGCGATACCAAATAAGCCAATAATCACCCCAGAGCTATCTTTTATAGGGTATTTTCGATTATCAACCCAGCCGATATTACCTTGAGTATCTAAGGTTTTTTGTACTTCATGGGCCACTTCAATAGTTCCAGAAAATATCTGTTTTTCCAATCGGTAGTAATCATCTGCTAGGGCTTCAGTAAAGACATCATAATCAGTTTTACCGAGTAGATCTTGCCAGTTTTCTGAAGGATCAGTGATGGCAACAAGGGTTTGGCTAGCGCCAGTAAACACATGATTACGGTCTTTAAAATAAATATAATCATCGGTGTTATCCATCATCGCCGAGAAATTAGTGGTTAACAACTGCTCCTCTGAGGATTGTTTTAATAGCCTAGCATCTGTCAATGTTAACAGTAACTTAATAGTATCTAATTGCTTATCAAGGTACTTTTGATAGGTAACATGTAAACAGGTAATTTTGCCATTTGCTTGCCGGCAACGTAGGTTAACTGTTTTTAATGAGGGTTGCGGGCTTAAAGAAAATATTTCAGATAGGATATTTTGGTCATCAGTATGGATTAATTCAGGCAATGATATCCGCTGCTTTGTAAAATCCGCTACTGTGTATGCCAATAGCTGTTCAACACCGGAATCTATATGTACAATTTGTACTGCTTTATCCTGCAGTACAAAATGAAAAGAAACGCTATGATCTGTATTTGTTTGAGGGCTTGTTGTCATGACTTGTCCTAAATAGAGCATCCATATCAAATGGCTATGATATCCGTGTTTGCTTTTAGTACCTGAGTTACTGACTGCGGAGGGGGGGCTTACAGAGTTTCTGATATTGTTCCGCCTCAAATTGCACAAGTAGCATCATGCCAACTAAACGGCGTAAAGCCCACTAGTTATATTTACAAAAAGAACTAAGGGCTACCGTAAGAAGCAACTCAAGAGAACAAGTTAAAAGAGTTGTCCTGAATAACTTTGATGCAGACATCAACAATTTCGGGTTCAAATTTCTTACCTTTTTCTTGTGTAATAACGCTAATAATTGTTGCTATGGAAAACATATCGCGATAAGGCCGGTATTCAGACATGGCTGCGACTACATCTGCGACAGCCATAATTTTTGCTTCTAATTTTATTTCATCGCCCTTAAGTCCATTAGGGTAGCCTGAACCATCAATATTTTCATGGTGTTGTAAGACCATGTCTGCGATGGGCCAAGGAAAATCCACGGTAGAAATGATTTCGTAACCCACGGTTGTATGGTCTTGAACAATTAAGCGCTCAAATTCATTAACAGGGCCTGGGCGGTTTAATATTTCAGATGGGATTTGTATTTTTCCTATATCGTGAATCAACCCTCCTATTTTTAGCCCCTCTAGGGAGTCATCACTAAATCCTAACTGCTCCCCAATGGCAACAGCTAATCTTGCCACTCTATTTTGGTGGCCAGCCGTGTAGGGGTCACGTTTTTCTACGGTTAAGCTAATCGCATTAACCGTTTGTAATAGGGCTTTTTTAATATTAATATCCGCACTCTTTTTTTCTTCATAGACGCGTTCGATATCAGATATATCGTGTAATGTAATTAAAAAAGCTGGCTCACTCTCATGGGTAATGGTTGAAGAGTGAGTTTCTATGATTAAATCATCATTTTTTTTACGTGGCAGCCTTTGACGAAAAGTTTGGTTCTCTTTAAATGGAAGTTTAAATTCATCGCCAGGTAAAACTCTGTAATGTTCAATTAATAAATTCAAAGCACTGGGGTTTGAAAAGACCACTGTCTTGTCATTATTAATAACGATAATGCCATCAGAATTATGATTAACAACTTGCTCTAATAAGCCAGAGGTTTCAATATTTTGCTGTATTAGCCCAGTATTAGCCATTTTTAGCTCAGCCGTTAAGCGGCTGTTTTCTAGGCGCAGCTCGTTGTGCTCAAAGGCTTCCTTGATGGTGGTTCTTATTTGAGAGTCATCCCAAGGTTTGGCTAGAAACTTATAGATATTACCTTCATTAATGGCTTCTGTAATGGTATCAAGATCAGAAAAACCACTCAGGACAATACGAGTAATATCAGGAAACCTTTCTTTAACCTGAGCCAAAAATTCAATGCCAGTCATGACTGGCATGCGATGATCTGAAACAATGACATTGACAGGGGTCTCAGCTAATATTTGTAGTGCCTGTTCACCGCCATCAGCTAATAAAATAGTATAGCCATCTTTACGTAGCAAACGTTTTAGGGCCTTTAAAATATTAGGCTCATCATCAACAAGAAGTAAAGTTCTGTCTGTCATAATGTTTTTGGTTGAATGGTTTTTGTTAACAAATAATCCAATGTTTCACTTTTTTTACCATTAAACAGCTTAAGAATTTCAGTTCTAGCTATTTCAATAGGGATATTTTGATTTTGTAAAATTATGAGTAGTTGATCAAATTTAACTCTATGTTTTTGGCCTACGTTTGAGTCATCTCGGCGCGAATTAAACTCATCCATTAAGGTAGAGCCACAAGCACAGTTCCTAAAGACTTCAACAACGGTTGAGCCATTTTCTTCTAATGCCTCTTTTAAAGAAGAGCGACCGCTAGGCATATTTTGAGTCATCGTTAAAAACTGGGTTGCTGTTTGATAGGTTGTGCCACAAACCGCGCATGTTTTAGGAAAATTCGCATCGATGAGTGCTGTTAAGCCATTTAAACAATCATCAGTTTCAGTCATTGTATATTGGGAAATTATGTTCTCTAAATAAAATCAAACAGGCATTTACAGCCTCTGCATCATAAAGTTTCCCTGCATTTGATTCGATTTCTGTTAATGCCGCATCAAGGCCAAGTCCTTTACGGTAGGGGCGGTCTGAACTTATGGCATCAACAACATCGGCAATGGATAAAATTTTTGCTTCTAAACAGATTTCACCTTCTTTAAGCCCCTTTGGGTAGCCGGAGCCATCTAGTCGTTCATGGTGTTGTACGATTGCTGTTGCAATAGGCCAAGGAAATTTAACGTCTTTAATAATATCGTAACCCACTTGCGCATGAGTTTTGACTAAGCCAAATTCAGCATATGATAGGCTCGAGGGCTTGTTTAGAATTTCAGAAGGCAGGTAAATTTTGCCAATATCATGTATTGCGGCGGCTTGGTAGATGCCGTTAACCATTTCATCATTGAGATTTAATTGTTGTGCTATAGCTTTTGCGATACGTGCGCAATTATATTGGTGAGAGGCTGTATAAGGGTCGCGCTGCCCTAATGCTTTAGAGACTGCCATAATGGTTGCTTCAAAGGAGCCCTGTAATTTCTGTTCAGACTCCTTACGTTTACTAATGTCCGTGATTGAGCCAAAGATACGGAAGGCCTCACCGGATGCGCTATATTCAATGGTGCCATTATCTTCAAGCCAAGTGACTGTACTGTTGTCCCCGTGAAGAAAGCGGTATTCAAGTCTAAAGCTGAGCTTTTGGTCGTGTACGGCTATTTTTATAAGCTCTTTTATTGGCTGCTGGTCTTCTGGGTGAATATGTTCATACCAGTTTTGCTGAGAATTATTAAATGATTGGTAATCAATACAGGGATTTTTTTGTTTGTCTGAGCAAAAAAAATAAAGTTTAAAGTCGGGTAAGGATGTTTTATAAATTGCCACTGGAACTACTTCAATAATATGCTGAAAAAGTTGTTCACTTTCTACGACTTCATGTTCAAGAGAACTATTTTTATTACGCAGTAAGTTCTCAGCTTGTTTTATTAATAATTGCGTTTTAATGCGGGCATGAAGAATGGCGGGGCGTATAGGTTTGAGAATAAAGTCAACTGCACCCAGTTTTAGGCCTTTTTCTTCATTTTCTATTGAGTTGGAAGCGGTCACAAAAATAACGGGGATATTTTGAGTCGCAGGGTTTTGTTTAAGTGTTGTCAGCACTTCATAGCCATCCATTTCTGGCATTTGTATATCAAGTAAAATTAAGTCTGGGCGCGGGTCAGAATTAGCGACTTCTATACACCGTACCCCTGAGTTTGCTGCACGTACCAAATATTCATTAGCAAGTGTAGCGCTGAGAACCGATAAGTTAATGGGTTCATCATCAACGATTAGAATGGTAGCTTCAGAATTTCTCATAACTCAGTGCTTAACCTGTGTAGTTTTAAGGTCTATAATCTGTTTTTAAGTTTACACGGAATTTTATAAATAATCGTTACTTAATTAGGTTTACTTTTGGTGCAATAAAGATGGCAATATTTATTTGGGATGATAGTTATAAAACGGGTGTTGAAAGCATTGACACTCAACATCAAAAGCTGGTTGAATTAATCAATAAAATTGATGAAAGCTTACATATTGGCGGTGATACCCAGCGGGTTATTGGGTTGTTAGATGAGCTTGTTGAGTATACAAAATACCATTTCCAAGAAGAGGAAAAGTTCATGCAGGCGCATGAATTAGAAAGCAGTGCTTATAATGCTCATTTGCTTGTACACCAACAATTTATTGAGCAAGTTAAAGGTGCGCAGGGAATGTGTCATGATAACCCCGATAAAGTAACCGATGAGCTTCTTGATTTTTTAGTGCAATGGTTAATTAATCATATTTTACTGACGGACAAGCAAATGGTCGCTAAGCTTACGGCTAGCCCAGTAAAATCTGAAGGCGCTCACTCTAACGTTGATATTTTAAAAAATAATCTTTATGGCGCATTACGTGAAAGTGAAGGTCGCTTTAAAGAATTAGCTAATATCTTTCCTGCTTTGATTTGGATTAGTAATACGGAAGGAAAAATAATTTTTGTTAATAACCAGTTTTTAACATTTACGGGCTTAGAAACGGCAGACTGTCTTAATGGTAACTATAAAAAGTTAATCCATGAAGATGATAGGGAGCCTTTACTGGCCCTTTATAAGCAAGTTATATCAACGCATGAATCATTGGAAACAGAATACCGGTTAACACATAAAGACGGGAGACAGCGTTGGATTTTAGAAACAGTCGTCCCACGCAAGCGTAAGAGCGGTCAAGTCTCTGGTTTTATGGGTTGTGGTATTGATATTAGTAAACAAAAGCAGATTGAAAAATCCTTAGAAGAGACGGTGGAAGAGCGTACTCTGGAGCTACAAAAAACTAATCAGGTGCTTAATAAGGAGAAAGAGGAGCAACTTGAATTAAATCATCAGTTAAAAGAAACTCAAGGCCACTTAGTCCAGTCAGAAAAAATGGCTTCTATTGGACAGTTGGCGGCTGGTGTGGCTCATGAGATTAATAACCCTTTGGGTTATATTTATTCCAACTTAAATACTTTAAAGGGTTATTTAACTGATTTAGAGGACGTCGCGACTATGGCGACAGAGATGGCCAATGATTTGCCTTCTGATAATCCACTGTCGGTAAAATTTAATACCTTAGCTAAGGAGTTAGATTTAGAGTTTCTACAAGAAGACCTACAAGACTTAGTCAAAGAATCAATTGAAGGTGCGACTAGAGCAAAGAAGATTGTTCAGGATTTACGTGATTTCTCACGTATTGATAAACAAGAAAGAGAAATGTTTGATGTCGAGGAAGGTATTAGCGCAACCTTAAATATCGTCAATAATGAACTTAAGTATAAAGCCGATATTGTTAAGGAGTTCGGCGGTGTAAAGCCTTTTGAGTGTGTGGGAGCACAGCTCAATCAAGTGTTTATGAATTTATTGGTTAATGCCGCTCACTCTATTGAGGACTTTGGGACAATTACCGTAAGGACAGGGTATCAAGATGATGACTATGTTTGGATTGAAGTGGAAGATACAGGCAAGGGAATACCGGAGGATGTTAAAAATAAAATTTTTGATCCCTTTTTTACAACTAAGCCTGTCGGCAAGGGCACGGGACTAGGATTATCTCTGTCATATAAAATCATTCAGGATCACCATGGGCGCTTTGAAGTAGATTCAGTTGTCGGCAAAGGAACTAAGTTCCGCGTGTATTTACCAATAAGCTAAAACTATTATGATTGAATCGCCACTTGAACAACAACCTGCCCATATTCTTTGTGTAGATGATGAACCCAATGTTTTAAAGTCATTACGACGGTTATTCAGAGGTTCTGAATATATTATTCACCTTGCCGAAAGCGGGGCGGAAGGGCTAGAGGTCTTAGAACAAGAGCCTATTGATTTAATTATTTCTGATATGCGTATGCCGCAGATGGATGGGGCTGAGTTTTTAACTAAAGCAGCGAGTCGGTGGCCCGATGTTGTACGTATCTTATTAACAGGGTATGCCGATATTGAGTCGACTATTGCTGCCGTTAATCAAGGGAAAATTTACAGTTATTGCAGTAAACCCTGGGAAGATGATGAGCTTAAAGCGCTAGTGGCAAAAGCGATTGATGAAAAACGGCTTAGAGAAGAGCGAGTACAGCTATTTGAAATTATTCATCAGCAAAATGCACAGCTAAAGGATTTGAATAGTAATCTTGAAGAAAAGGTGGAGCAAAGAACGGCACAGCTTAAATTGTCTCTTAAGAAACTTGATACCGCTAACCTGACATTAAGAAAGCAATATACGGACTCCATTAAAGCCTTTGCAAAAATTATTGAAATGCGTCCCGGGATTAAAGGCGGACATGCAACCTATATTGCTAAATATGCACGCCTTATTGCTATAAAAATGGAATTAGCGGATGAGGATATAAAAAGTATTTTATATGCTGGGTTATTATTGCAAATAGGAAAAATAGGGTTACAAGATAAGCAGTTATCACAGCCTTATTTTTTTATGGATATAGCTGAGCGGGAAAGCTACCTTAAACATGCGCTAGAAGGGGAGTCGTTATTAAAAAATATGGCGCAATTAAAAGATGCGGCAACGTTGATCAAATATCAATTTGAAAATTTTGATGGTAGTGGATATCCAGATGGGTTGGGTCGAGGCGGCATTCCTCTTGGCGCTCGAATTTTAAGCGTGGTGCGAGATTATATTGCTTATCTTGAAGGCTCAATGACAGGTAAAACTATGTCAGTGGAGGATGTAAAAAACCGCTTACGGGCTAAGAAAGAGAAGTTTTATGACCCGAGTGTGGTCAATGCGTTTCTTGAAGTATTAGTTGAAACGAAAGACGATCAAGCCCGGCCTATAGTTGAAATATCATGGACGCAGCTATTACCAGGTATGGAAATAGCAGAAATTCACTATAACGATATACTTTATCTTAAGGATTGTATTTTAGAAAAGAAGCAAATATATGATATTAAGGCTTTAAGAGAAAAGGTGGGCGATAATTTGGTGATTAAAGTTAGGCTAGGTGCTGATGAGGTAAATAGTGATGAGATAAGTAGTGATGAGGTAAAAAACGATGATTAGTCATAGTCGTCTTCATTAATACGAATTGAGCCATCCTCCTCCCAGTCAACTTGAGTGATACCTGGCTCTTCAGATTCTAATGATTTTATTAAGGATTCTTTTTCATCGAGTAGCTTTTTCTGCGCTCTGACTTGGTCTGCTAATTGGCTATTTTCTATCAGGATACGCTGATGCTCTAAGCCGGATTGAACGGCATTAGTGATTTCAATGTTGTTCCATGGCTTATTAATGAAGCGATAGACTTGCGCCTCATTAATTGCGGTTTGTGCGCATTCTAAATCTGCATAGCCCGTTAAGATCATACGGATTGAACTAGGTTGAAGTTTCATAAATTTGATTAAAAATTCAACCCCATTCATCCCAGGCATTTTGAAGTCTGAAATAACAACATCAAATTCAATCTCCCTTGCAAGTAGTAGCGCTTCTTCTGCACTGGTTAAAGCGGTAATATCGTATGCTTTGAGTAAGCGAGAAATGGCGCGCAGAATGTTTGCTTCATCATCGACTAATAAAATCTTTGCTTTTGTTGTACTGTTTTCAGTCATGAGTTTATTTGTAGGTGTTGATTTATACCAATCCCAATGAGTCATTCTCTATTCCTTCTCCTGCTGGAGAAGGCTAGGATGAGGAGATTAAAATAAAAATTTATTGGGATTGGTATTATATGTTTTTAACTAAGTCTATAACAAAATATTAGAATTGAAAGCGATTTATGCTTATTCGCTAATATATTTTATGATGTATGAAGTTTTATTTTTAAGGGGATACAGGTAGATGACGGATTCAGCATTAGTTTATTCATACCAATTTAATCTTCCGGAGAAAGAGCCCATTAGATTAAACATTGAAATTGACTCATCAACTATTACCCTAGAGCCCAATGATAATACGTCTATTTTTTGGACAGAGTTAGGCTTTAATCAATGCGCGAACTGCCCATTAAATATTGCTGAGCATCCTGTTTGTCCCGTTGCTCAAAACCTTATACCTTTATTGGATATTTCTAATGCATTAGTTTCTTATCAAGAAGTGAGTGTGATTATTACTTCGGATAATAGGTGTACCTCTGCTACGACAACCATGCAGAGAGCAATGAGCTCTGCATTGGGTTTAGTGATGGCCACTAGTCCTTGCCCTCACTTAGAATTTTTAAAACCCATGGCTCGATTCCATTTACCTTTAGCCAGTGAAGAAGAAACTGTTTATCGAACAACGTCTATGTATATGTTGGCTCAATACTTTAGGAATCAGCAAGGGATGAGCTATGAACTTGGCTTTGAAGGATTAACACAAAAATATGCTAACTTAAAAACAGTTAACAGGGCACTTGCTAACCGAATTAGAGCGGCGATAAAACAAGATGCAACGGTCAATGCCATTATTTTATTGGACTTATTATCTCAAGCGGTGACTTACTCAATTGAAGATCAGTTGGATGAATTGCAGCCTTTATTTAAATCTTTATTAATGGATTAATGTTTAACACCAGCAATTATTCATAATGAGTATCTCTTGTTCTAATTTATCAACCTTGTGCTTGTTGCTAATTCCAATAACACACCAACTATAGCGATGTGCGACCGTCTTCATTTATCTCTGGCGATTTAGGTTTGGGCGAACTCATAGGAACTATTGTAAAGTAAACTTTTTAGGTTTTTCTGTGGATAATAAGAAGTTACGCGGCTGGAGTGTAACTTAAGTTTTTTTATGATATTGTTTGTTTTGTTGTTTTATAGCGCTGCAAGTTAGGTTGATTTATGGCCGCCATGCATAGAGCGAAAAAGCCCGAGTATTTATAAGTTTATTTTCCATTCGCAAGGTTAAAACCTTCGCCTTTCAGGCGAACAGATTTATCTCTTATCGGTGTCGCAAGTGGCAGAGTTTGATGAGTCGTATGATTTGTGAGTGTTGAGCTAACAAGGGCAACCACAAGGGATTGCCCGTACAGTTGTAGGGGTGCCCCTCGTGGGTACCCGCAAATTATAGTGATGAATGAGTTAGGTTGTTTAGTTCTCAGAAGTACCATATATAGGATATAGCTAAATGTTTATGAACAACGTGTTTTTTGTTTTTTTTGTAGGGCTACTGTGTCTTTTGTCTGCTTGTACGTCTAATTTATCAAACAAAGAGACTAAGCATCATACGCAAATAGACCAAGGAACTTTTTCAGGTTTTGAGAAATTGAAACATGACGTATTTGTAAATAAAAAACTCAATGTTACTGAGGCAGTACTTGAAAACAGGCCCTCCTATATTAAAGTAAAGGGGATAGGTTACGGGGAAACTGTTGAAGAGGCGAGACGAGACGCTTTAAATGATTTAGTGAGTAGAATTCATATCGATGTTTTTAAAGAGGTTAAAGTCTGTAAGACTAATCAAGGGGATTGTGGTGGAATTGTTAGAGTTAAAACTCGATCAGAGCTGCCTATTTTAGGTGGGAATTTTGAAAGGCTTGGTAATACGCAAGATAATATAAGTTTTGTCGCTTGGATTGATAGCAAAAATTCACTTCCACTGTATGTGCGTGATTTAAAACAGATGAATGAGCGTATTAAATACTCAATTAAAACTTTAGATACCTTGAAGGACCAAGATGAGCGCTATCATGCGATTGAAGAAATACTTGATTTAATTTTTCGATACGATAAAAAACGATTAGTTGCAAATGTTTTAGGGGGCGGGGCTCTTGAACAAAGAAGCAGGGTGAATGTACGCCAATTAAAAAATGAATTAAAAAAAATAGGACGCAAAGTCAATTCGTTAGGGTTTGCTGCAGAGATTTTAGTGAGAAATATTTCAGCTACGCATATTTTTGTGCAAACTCCGCAAGTAAAAAATACACGAGAAGTCACTCCATTTGCAAATGCGATGAAAGGGTATGTCTCTTCACAGCTTGATACGGTTAGTGAAAAAAGTGTAGCCAAATTCACTTTGGAAGGAGAGTATGAGATTTTAGAAAGTGGTGATATCTTTTTAAACTATAAGCTGGTTGATTTAAACTATAGAGTACTTAATAGAAAGAGTGTCATTATAGAAAAGTTAGCACATAGTGATTTTCGGTCTCAACCAAGTGTTGCTGAATTTGAATCTACCTTTAATGCTGATGTTCCCGTAACTCATAAATTTCATGCGCAACTACAAACGCAGGGTGGGACTAAGTCCTTGTATTATAAGTCTGGTGATCGTATTAAGCTATTAGTTCGTCTTAATCGCCCAGGGTATTACTATATGATTGGACATATTTCCCAAAAGGGAAAGGAACTTTCTTATTTACTAGATTTAAATGAAGGGGTCGGTAACGCTAAATTTATTCGTTATATTTCTAAGGACCAAGTAAATCGTTTTGTTGAAATAGCTGAATTTGATGTTATTCCACCATTTGGCGTTGAACATTTACAGCTTATTGCAGCCAGTCAGCCCTTTGAAGTTTTACCTCAATCCACTTACCGGGATGGTTATTATGTTATTGATGGTAGTGAAAAAAATATAGTTCATACGGTTAATAAAATTAGAGGTATGCTAGAGAATTATGGTGACTCTGGTACCCTAACAGCAGAATCAACCTTAACCTATACAACAGCAAAATAAATGATATGACTTTTTTATGAAAAAAATAAGCTATAAAAGACACCGGAATTCCTGTTTAACTATTGTTTTTTTATTAATGGTTTCTGCATGTGCGTCGACACCTGATATAAAAAAAATAAAGTGTATGGGGAATGAAATAGAACAAAATGGTAAGCCCTGTTGGGTTAATACGGACCCTGGCGTTGGGGTGGTTGTTAATATGCCTAAACATATTAGGCCTGAAAAAACGCGAGAAATATTGTTTAATACCGCTTTAACTGAATTATCAGTTATGCAGGGAGCAAGTGTTTTACAAGAGGCGGTTGTTAGTAAGAAGGTTGAGGTACATAATGCAAGTGTTTCAAAGAATGCCTCTGTTACTTCTTTTTCTGTTATTACAACACCTAAAGATAGTACAACGATTAAAGCCAAAATAAAGGCGGTATGGAATGATTATGCAACACAAAAATTATATATGTGGGTTGTTTTAGAGGAGTAATAAATGAATAAGAAATTAGTTTCTTTATTGTTAGTTGCCAGTTCTGTTTGTCCTGTCGTAGCCGATGACTTTGCTGATTTTAAAATTCAAGAGCAGAAACTTGCTTTGGATTATAAAGTTGAAGCAGGAAAAGAATTTGAGCAGTATAAAAAAAAATTGAACGCGGGTTTTAAGGAGTACCGAAAGACTTACCTAGAAGAGTCTCAAAAATACCGTAAACAAATGACCCAAACTTGGGGAGATCATAAAGAAAGTACGCGTGATGTTTGGATTAATTACTCACAAAATAATAATGTGCGAGACTCAGTTAACTTTAAGACAGGAGAAGTAAGTGTTGAAGTGCTGGTTGATAAAGATACGCCCATCGATGTAGCGACTCAAAAAGCAAAGGACAATGTGCTTATATTGTTGGCAACAACAGAAAAGCAAGCTTTTGATAATGATGTAGTGGCTAATAAAGTGGAAAATAGCCTCCAACAATTTGATGATATTGTAAAATCAATACAGTTATCTGATGATGTCAAAGTAATGGAGCCTTTACTTACTCTAGTAAAAACAGGGTCGGAGGTGAAGTTAAAAAGTGTAGCAAAAAAATTAACAGCTAATTCTCAAGTTAAGGTGCGAGAATTTGAAGGTAAGAAAATAGTTCGTTTGAGTTTTAATATCCCCGACAATTTATCTGATAAGGCGGGACGATATGCTTCAAAGATTGTTGAAATTGCAAAGAAGGAAAACATTCCTGTTTCGTTAGTTTATGCAGTGATGGAAACGGAGAGCAATTTTAACCCACGTGCGAAATCTTTTGTGCCAGCATACGGTTTAATGCAGATAGTGCCTGTTAGTGCAGGTCAGGATGCAACCAAGTATTTATTTGGTAAAGCAAAAATTTTAGCGCCTTCTTATCTATACAATAGCAATAAAAATATTGAAATTGGTGGAGCTTATTTACATATTTTATATCATCGCTATTTAAGGAAAGTTGAAAATAAGACTAGTCGGTTATTTTGTGCCATTGCTGCTTATAATACAGGTGCTGGTAATGTAGCTAAAAGTTTTATTGGAACCTACAATATTACTAAAGCATCAAAGAAAATTAACCAACTTACTTCTCAACAAGTATATGCAAATCTTCGGTCTAATTTACCTCACAAGGAAACTAGAGATTATATAAAGCGTGTTGTAGCGAGAATGGAAAAATATCAGTAATTTTAATTAGTCTATAAGGTCTTGCTGGCTTTCTCTTTCTCCAGCAGGGCAATTTTTCTTGTTGAGTCAAGGTTTGCTACCTCTTTAGTAGGACTCAGTAGGGTAGCTTGACATAATCAGGTTTTATGAGAGGGAAAATAAAATACAGAAATTTTTTAGAACGATTAATTCCGTGATTTTAATGGTTAGTCGTTAATCACTTTTATCTTTAAAAAGGAAAGAAATATGAAACTATTAAAACCAGTAATTATTATATCTGCTATTGGTTTGACAGCATGTCAATCGAATGTAGCGCCTATTCAAGCGCCTGTTGCAGTAGTACCTGTTGCCGATTGTGTGTTCCCCAATCAACAAGCTGCGCCTGGTTGGATTTGTAATGAGCCTGTACCAGGCCTAGCTATTCAAGCGATTGGTATTGCTGAGAAATCAGCAGCAGGCCAAGCCTATATGACTAACCAAGCTAAGGCTCAAGGATTAGGACATTTGGCCGAACTCTTTAAAGTAAAAGTTTCAAAAATGGTCAAAAGTTATATAGGGACAACAGGAAAAGGGAGCTCCGAAACTATTGATGCTGCAGCCAGTAGTACGATTAAAACCCTTACCAGTCACACCGTAACGGGTGCAAGAATCTATAAAACACGTTCAGGCCCAGAGGGAAGAATTTATGTTTTAGTTGGTTTAGATAATGGGCAAACTAAAGCTCTTGTTGAAGATGCAGTTAAAACTAGTATGAAAAATGAAAAAGCTTTGTGGCAGGAGTTTAAAGCACAAAAATCACATGATGAAATGGCTGCAGGTATTGCAGCAATGGAAGAGTAGTCGCTTATTCGTTTCTATTGTATAAAATTAATTGACCCTCAAAAAGCCATGCTGATAGAAAAAAGCATGGCTTTTTTGTTTTTATTGAATATAAAGTTAATTTTTTCTGCTAAAGGTAGTATTTCTGGTAGTGTTTTTGGGCCTTGCAAATGTGGGTGTAAATCCCTATCGGATAATACGGTTGAAATATGCATCCAAATAAGTGAAATGGCTACAATTGCAAAAAGTAACATAAAGCAGCTAGTCCAAATACCTAAAAATATACGACTCAATGAGCCGGTTAAGATGGGAGTGGCAACTAACAAGCTAAACTGAGTATCGCTTAAACCTAAGTTTTGCTTAATTTTAGCCCCAATAATTGAAAAAATAGTCCGGACAGCAAAGCAGACGTCTAGGCTCTTTGTTTGTTAGCCACTGCTGGTGCCATCGAGTTCATTCAGAAATTTTAACCGGCAAAGATCAAACGAAGGATTGGGTTGAAATTATTTTTGACATCATCGAAGAGAAAGATCCTGATCTACTTGTAGCTTAGACCGCCACATAATCCACGTCAGTTATTGCTAATCTGTAGCTATTTTTTAATGGCTAGGGTAAATTGTGCCAAAAAAAATTTAGTTTAAAAAGTGCAAACTACTTTGGGGGGGGGAATATGAAAGATGCCAAAATTTCATTAAAAAAAACCGAACAAAACAACGAACAGAGCTACCAGTCCATTTTTGAAGGTTCGATGGATGCTATCACCATCACCGATTTAGAGTACGGCTTTGTCGATTGTAACGCCCGTGCTGTCGATCTGTTTGGTTGCACATCTAAACAGCAGTTGCTCAATGTTCATCCAGGGCGAGTTTCGCCGCTCCTCCAGCCCAATGGGCGAGATTCTGTCGAGCTTGCCACCGAATACATACAGCAAGCCTCAACTAAGGGTAGCGTACAGTTTGAATGGGTGCATCAAAAACTAGATGGAAGCTTCGTCACTGTCGATATTTTACTGAGTCAGGCTAATTGGAATGGGCGGCCCGTCGTTCAGGCTTCGTTGCGCGATATTACCGAGCGAAAGCAGGCTGAGAGAGCGCTCTATTTAACGCGATTTAGTATTGATATAGCAAGCGATTCATTGTTCTGGATCACTCCAAATGCCCGCATTATTGATGTCAATATAGCGGCCTGTAAAGCACTGGGCTATACCAAGAGCGAGTTGCTCGAAATGCATGTATTTGATATTGACCCAAACTATCAGGCGGATATCTGGCCGCAACATTTTGCGGAGCTTCGCCAACGCGGACCACTAAAATTCGAGTCCACACAACGCAAAAAAGATGGTAGCCTGTTCCCGGTTGAAATTGTTGCCAACTATATTCAATTGGATGGTGAAGAGTACAACTGTGCCTTTGTTCGCGATATTAGTCGCGAACAACGCCCACGAAAACTCATCAGCAAATTAACCGATGACTTTGCTCATTTAACCGGACAAACATTTTATGAAGCCATTTGCCGCTATATGGCTGACAGCCTAGCTCTTGATTATGTTTTAATTGGCGTTATCTCGACAACAGGAAACCATATTGATGTGATTGGCGGATGGGGAATAAGCGGTGCACTTTCACGCTTCAGCTATGAATTAGATGGGACCCCTTGCGAGCAAGTGCTATCTTCCAATGCCTGCATATTCCCTAAAGACGTGCAGATGAGTTTTCCGAAAGATACATTATTGACAGACATGGGTATAGAGTCCTATGTCGGCGTGCCTTTGTTTGACGCGCAAAATGGCCGGTTAGGTATTTGTATAGCGCTAAGTATGACTTGTCGACAAGATGGCAATGAGATTGCGGACTTTCTGCAGTTCGCTACTGCTCGTATCAGCAGCGAAATTGTGCGCAAACAGGCAGAAGATCAGTATCAGGTCTCTCAACAACAACTGCAAAATGTAATTAATGGCGCTCAATTAGGTTATTGGGATTGGAATTATAGAACTGGCGAGCAGGTGGTTAATGATCGATGGCTAGCAATGCTTGGTCTATCCAGAGGTGATTGTCGTAGTCATATCAGCGATTGGAATAACCGAATACATCCAGATGATAAGCAACCTTTAATGGATACGGTCGAAGCGCATCTACAGTCTGGAAAAAATTATGTGGCTGAATTCAGAATGCAACATGCGAATGGACATTGGGTTTGGATTCAAGGCTCTGGCGCTGTTGTTGAGTATGACAAGGAAACACATGAACCGCTTCGGCTTTGTGGTACGCATCAAGATATTAGCGAACGGAAAAATATTGATCTTGAATTAAATGAATACAAGAATGATTTAGAAAAATTAGTGGCAGAACGCACTAAAGCACTAGAAAATGCTCGAAATGAAGCTGAAAAAGCAAATCAAGCTAAATCAGAATTTCTTTCTTCAATGAGTCATGAATTAAGAACACCAATGAATGCGGTGCTTGGCTTTTCACAGCTATTAGCCGCAGATACCCAATCACCTCTAACGGAAGATCAACTAGAGTCTGTAGAGCAAATAGTTGGGGGTGGCCAACACTTATTAAGTCTGATTGATGATGTGCTTGATTTATCAAAAATTGAATCCGGTCATAACGATATCAACATTGAAACAATCGACACTGACAATCTTATCAATCGAGTGCTTTCTCTGGTCCAGTCTCAAGCAGAAAAGCAAGGCATCACATTAGAAAACAAAGTACCTGCTGACTCTTCTTTTAAAATACTCGCAGACACAAAGAAACTCAAGCAAGTCTTGCTCAACCTATGTTCGAATGCGATTAAATATAATAGTGAAAATGGGGTGCTTACTATTTCATGCGTTAAAACACAGGAAAATAAAATAAGACTTAGCGTCAGTGACACAGGAGCAGGCGTTCCTGAAGAAATGTTTCCTAGCTTATTTGAACCCTTTAATCGATTAGATAAAGCTAATTCTAATATTCAGGGAACAGGCATTGGTTTAAATATATGCAAACAATTAATTAAGCTGATGAATGGAAAAATGGGGGTTTTCAATAATCCTGATAACGGGTTAACATTTTGGGTTGAATTTGAAGAAACTTCAGGAAAATAAAGGCATATTAGGTTTGGTCGATGCACGAAAAGGGGGGGAGGCTGTCGCAAACATTATGACAATCGTAGAGCCGCTGTACTCTGGACATAATTATCCTGCTAAATCCAGCGATGATTAGCAAAAGGTTGATATTCGCCAGCCCTGCGTAGTTTGCACCGCTTTTATCCATAACGACCTTACCAGGAAAGCCATTATTGTTAATGGATTGTTTGACAAACTGAGTGGCGGCTTCCTCATCACGCTTTTCAGACAGCATGAAATCAAGGGTGTCACCGGTACCATCAAGCGCACGATATAAGTAAGCCCACTCACCTTTTACTTTGATATACGTTTCATCCATGCGCCACGACCCATTAGTGGTTCGTTTTTTAGATTTAGCTTCTACAGCAATAGCAGGTGAATAGCGTATAACCCAACGATTAAGAGTTGCGTGGTCTACATCAACACCTCGCTCTTCCATTATTTCTTCAAGATCACGATATGAAACACCATAACGAACATAAAAGAAGACGGCGTATAGAATGACATCTTTTGGAAATTGAGCACCTTTAAAACTAACCAAGGTTTTGTGGGGTAAAAATTTAAAATAAAATCCGATTATCTCAAAATTCACCAATACAATCTGTAAAGAGGATATTGACCGCTATACCGGTAAAATTTTAGATATTGATGATCCCGCGGATACAAATGCCACCGCGGGAGAAATTTTTACACACTGGCAATGGCCGATACATTCCGGGCAAGCGTTCGGTATGCTAGGTAGAGTCTTAGCTTGCCCATTATTATTTATAACCGGTGTGATACGCTGGTTACAAAAACGTAAAGCTAAAAGAATAAAACAGT
>ENA-ORXI01000482-ORXI01000482.1-sediment-metagenome-genome-assembly--contig:-NODE-482-length-32815-cov-11.523184_pt1 | contig 32815 bp, 26 predicted proteins | sample MGYA00237861_ERZ511468 | MGnify/ENA primary metagenome ERZ511468 (study PRJEB26299, sample SAMN06266213) | sediment metagenome | isolation source: Hudson Canyon methane seep mesocosm | place... | reverse complement strand
AATATTTTTTACTACAGCTTAAAATATCCAGCACAAGTACCCACACAAATTATTTCGATTAGATTTTTAAAGAGCGTGAAGACCGAGGCCTTCAGTGCAGAGCGTTGTTGCTGCCCTGCTGAGTCCGACTATTATACAGAGCCAAAACCCGTTGTCAACATCCTTTTTAATTTAATTTTCAGCTCAAATTCAAACAACATCACTGCCATTCAAACCCTGAAGAGAAAACCATCAACCCTCGTCCTGAGAGTCATTTCGGAAGCTAATCAATCAGCCCCGAAGAGCTAGCCATTATACAACCTCAATTCCGTTTGTCAAAGTTTATTTTTCCTTCATCAAAACTAAAAATTCGTTTCAACAAAAAAACCTTTTAAACTCTGCCGCTTCCTGCGCCCCTTCCAACCTGAGACAGCGTCGAAAGAAGAGCGCATTCTACAGCATTTATTCTTACCGTCAAGCGTTTATTTCAACTCTCGCAAATTTTCTTTTTCCTACTTGATATACATGCTGAGTTCCAGTGTCGACAATTAATTTAGGATCGCTAATTTTTTCTCCATCAATCTTTACCGCCCCCTGCTTAACCATCCTCATTGCATCAGAAGTACTCTTGGTTAAACCCGCATCTTTTAATATATTGGCGATTGCAATACCACTCCCCTCAGCAACCAAAGACACTTCATCCATTTCATCTGGAATAACACCGCGCTGAAACCTTGCTTCAAAATTTTCTAATGCTTTTTTTGCGGCATTCGCATCATGAAACCTTTCAACAATTTCTTGCGCCAGAACCACTTTATAGTTTCTTGGATTTGCTCCAGCATTACATTCCTCATGCCAATGTCCAATTTCCGACATTGGCTTAAAACTTAACAACTCAAAGTAACGCCACATCAATTCATCTGATATTGACATGATCTTACCGAACATATCATCAGCAGCATCTGCAATACCTATATAGTTATTTAATGACTTGGACATTTTTTGCACACCATCCAACCCTTCTAATATAGGCATAGTCAAAACTGTTTGTGGTTTTTGACCATAAGCTTCTTGCAGCTGCCTTCCGACCAATAAATTAAATTTCTGATCTGTTCCGCCCAACTCAACATCTGCTTTCATTGCTACAGAATCATAACCTTGTATTAATGGATATAAAAACTCATGAATCGCAATTGACTGCCCACCTTTAAAACGTTTACTAAAATCATCCCTCTCCAACATTCTTGCTACTGTATGTTTAGCCGCTAATTGAATCAAATCTGCAGAAGAAACCTTATCCATCCATGTTGAATTAAATACTATTTTCGTTTTATCTGGATCTAGAATTTTAAAAACCTGCTCTTGATAGGTCTTTGCATTCTCCAGCACGTCGCCTTTAGTCAGCGCTTTCCTAGTTATGTTCTTCCCTGTTGGATCGCCTATCATTCCAGTGAAATCACCTATTAGAAAATGGACATCATGTCCACAATCCTGGAATTGCTTTAATTTATTAATTAATACTGTATGTCCAAGATGCAAATCTGGCGCAGTCGGATCAAAACCCGCTTTAATGATTAAAGGTCGATTTTCTTCTAGCTTCTTTACCAGCTCGGATTCAACTAAAATTTCATCTGCACCACGCTTAAGTTGTTCCAACATTTGTTCTTGCAACTTCCTTCTCCATTTCTATCTATATAATTGACTCTATTATAAATACATTGCAGCATTCCCCAGAAAAAAATATCACTTTAGTCTATAATTATCATAAATTTACAAAATAATTGATCTATTGGGCATTAAAACTCAATAACTTAGACGAAAAAAACAGTGAAAAACAAAATTTACAAATCTTTATTTTTAGGTATAAGTACCGCTATTGCTGCAACGGCCAGTTACGCACTTATTGTGCCTGAAACAACTGAAAGCAATGCTAATATTACCCCCTTAGCCCTGCCTGTTGTTCAGTCTGAGGCTAGCTCATTAAACATTGCCCCACCCATTGTTTCTCCACCCCAAGTTAAACTTGAACCTGAATTTAATTCCACCATTTATAAAATAAAAAATGGTGACAGTCTTTCTACGATTTTTTCCAATCTTGATCTTAGTAAAAAAGATCTACACAGTATTATCCATTCAAATGAATTAGGTAAACAATTTGCTTCGATTCGTCCAGGCAAAAACATTATCGCTAATATTGATTCTAATGGCATATTGCAGCAACTAATTTATGCTAAGAACCAAATAGATACTCTTAAAGCAACTCGCAATGATAATAGTTTTAATGTTGAAATTATCAGTAAAACTATTGAAAAAAGAATTGCTAGTGCCCAAGCAACCATCAATTCTTCACTATTTCTTGATGGCAAAGAAGCAGGTCTTTCTGACGGTATGATCATGGATCTGGCTGCCATTTTTGCCTGGGATATTGATTTTGCTCTGAGTGTAAGAAAAGGTGATCAATTTACAGTTGTATATGAAAAACAATTTGTAGATGATAAAGAAATTGGCTCTGGAAACATTATCTCCGCTGAATTTGTCAATCAAGGCCATCCTTTTACTGCTGTCAGATTTGAAGACAAAAATGGCGTTGTAAGTCACTTTACACCTGATGGTAAAAGCATGCGTAAAGCTTTTTTACGCACACCGATTGATTTTGCCCGCATTAGTTCTCATTTTAATTTAAGAAGAAAACATCCTGTTTTAAATAGAATTCGTGCCCATAAAGGTGTTGACTATGCCGCTAGAACGGGTACAAAAATAAAAACGACTGGTGATGGAAAAATTATTTACCGTGGCCGCAAAGGTGGCTATGGCAGAGTTGTTATTGTTCAACATGGTCAAAAATACAGTTCGCTTTATGCTCATATGTCCAATTACAGAAAAGGACAAAGAGTGGGTAGCCATGTCAAACAAGGCGAAATCATTGGTTATGTTGGAAAATCAGGACTGGCATCCGGCCCCCACCTTCACTATGAGTTCAGAGTTAACGGTGTTCACAGAAATCCTTTGACAGTTAAACTCCCTCATGCAGAACCAATAAAAAAATCTTTACTAGCCGAGTTTAAAAAACAAACCGAGCCTCTTATAGCTCAACTTAACAAGGCCAAAGCAAGCATCCTGCTTGCACATAACCAGTAGAGCCATTATGTCAGAGCTGTATATCGGCTTAATGTCAGGAACCAGCCTCGATGGTATTGACGCTGGTCTAGTTGAATTTGATGGTGAGCAAACCAGGCTAGTTGCCTTTGAATACACACCCTTTTCAGATGCTATTAAAAGAGAGATTCAGAGCTTATCTCAAGCTAACTCCCCCATTCTTTTACAAAACTATGGGACTGTTGATACTCAGCTAGGCTCCTTATTTGCAACTGCCTGTAAAAACTTACTTAACAACGCTGGCCAGTCGAGTTCATCAGTTACTGCTATTGGTAGTCACGGACAAACCATTTATCACGCCCCCGAAAAACCATCAGCATTTTCTTTACAAATTGGCGACCCTAACATTATTGCTGAAGAAACTGGCATTACTACTATTGCAGATTTTCGTAGAAGAGACATTGCAGCGGGTGGCCAAGGCGCGCCCCTCGTCCCAGCATTTCATCAAGCTATTTTTTCTCAACAGTTTGATTTATCCAAACAAAACATCACTATTGTAAATATTGGTGGCATTGCCAATATAACTTACTTATCTGCCAACAAAACTATTGGTTTTGATACTGGCACTGGCAATACATTAATGGACTTTTGGGTTCAAAAGAATTTACACCAAGCTTATGATAAAGATGGTTCCTGGGCAAAAACTGGAAAATCTAACCCAAATTTAGTTAAAGCCTTAAAACAGGACCCCTATTTCAAGCTAAGCTTACCTAAAAGCACGGGTAAAGAATACTTTTCACCGTCTTGGCTTAATGAAAAAATCAGCCATACCCCGGATTGCAGTGCAAAAGATATACAAGCTAGCTTGTGCTGCCTAACGGCAGAAACAATTACGGATGCTATTCAGCAGTATGCACCTTTAACAGATCGCACTTTAATCTGTGGCGGCGGCATGCATAATAGCCATTTGATAGAACTAATCAAAAATAACTTGAATCACCCTGTATCCTCCACTGCTGAGTTTGGGATTAACCCTGATCATGTAGAAGCCATGGCATTTGCCTGGTTAGCCAGACAAACCATGCATAATTTATCTGGCAACCTGACTGAAGCCACTGGTGCAAAAAACCCAGTGATTCTTGGAGGAATTTATCCAGGAAGAAATGGATTAAACTGAGAATGAAGACCCACAACCGCAAGTAGTACTTGCATTAGGATTTCTGATGACAAACTGAGCGCCTGATACGTCCTCTTTATAATCAATCTCTGCACCATCCAGGTACTGCACACTCATTGCATCAATTAAAACAGTAACACCACCGTTTTCAATTTGTGTATCATCATCATTCACTTCTTCATCAAAAGTAAAACCATACTGAAAACCAGAACACCCACCGCCAGAAATATAAACCCTAAGCTTTAAGTTATTGTTGTCTTCTTCAGCAATTAAAGCACCCACTTTTGCAGCAGCATTGTCTGTAAAAATAATTGGTTCTGCCATTATATTAGCCTCCAACAGATAAATAATTCACAATTATGTCAATACCTAGCATTTTAGTCAAGAATGAGAAATAAAGAACTGCTATTTCGCATACATCTCAATCAACTCTTAATTTTCACCTGAATTAGAAAATTAAATTTTATAACTGCCATGATACATTCACTGCTATGGAACTTTGCCTGGCAAAAGTTGACTTCCGGTCTGCTGAGTTATAATACTTCTGACTCAGAAGGTTATTTGCATCTATTGAAACATCTAACCCATTCTTTACTTGATATCGAATACCAACTGATAGCAATTGAGCTGATGGCGTTTTCTTTTCTCCCTTCCCCGGGTTATCTTTATTTTTCCTCATCTCAAGGTTTAGTGTTGTTTCCCATTGACCCGTATGATGATTAAACCCTAGTATCATTTTATTACTCGGAATACCAGAAAGTGTCTGACCCTGGTTATCCTCACCTTTTAAATAATGTCCTTGCCAGTCAAAAGTCAGAGTATCAGTTATCAAATACTGCCCATCCCACTCAATACCCATGATTTGACCATTCGCAACATTCAAAAAAGTCAGTCTATTTTCTTCTATTTCTACTCGTTCTATATAATCTCTAACAGTAAAATAATAAACATTACTAGCCAGCACTAAACGTGACCCAGCCCATTCAACACCAAAATCAATATTGATAGATTGCTCTTTTTTTAAGCCTGGATTTGCAATAACCTGTCCTCGCCCAGTGATTCCAGAAAACATTCGCTCACTAAGACTGGGGAAACGAAAACCGGTGGCAATATTTACGCTTACCTGCACATCATTATCAAAGACCTGAGATACAGAAAGAAACCCTGACCAGGCTTTATCATCCTGACTAGTTGTATCTGATGCTTGATTAAAATAACTAAACCTTGCACCTACTTGCCACTCTGCCACGCCCCTCACACCTGACAACATTGCTATTAGAGCCCCCTCATGCTCCTCACCATCCACTAAGGTCTTTGTTACCAAGCGATCCCCCGTTACTAAATTAATTGATTGCTCACTCGCATTAACTTGCTGCCGCGAAAAATAATCAATTCCTATTTGTCCATCTAAGTCTCCAAAGCTTTTCTTAAATGAGCCATTAATTCCATAATCATTCGCCTGATTTGAAACAGTATTAATACTTTTCCAAGGTTTATGTACTTCAGTTTTCAAGATATTGGGATGATAATAAATATTACCTGACCAGGTCGAGTCATCAGAAATACTTAGTTTAAGTAATAGATGCTTTTCTTCTGGATAGCTTGTTGTGCGCTCGGGGAAATCAATATTTGACTTACCTATATCCTTAGCTAAAGAGGGTAAGGCAAACAATTGTATATTTAAACCTTGCCAGTCTGTTTCAGACCTCATGGTCGCTGAGTATTGTGTAAAATGAGTATTCAACTCACTACCATCACTTGCTCTTGCATTACCTGCCTTTCGCCTTGCCATTGCAAATGACCAGTTAGCAGCGCCCCCAGCTATGACTTGATGATTCTCATCGCCATTACTTTGAAAGCCCGATGTAATATAAGGTGTTTCAAACTTTTTTGTAATAATTTCAACCGCTCCTCCTAAAGCTCCTGAACCAAATTGAGTTGATACAGGAGTACGCCAGACAACGGCTTGCTTAATTAATGATGGCTCGATAAATGAAGCTGAAACACCCGCGCGCCGATCACTTTCTATCCTCATTCCATTAATCAGTGTTTTAATTCGATGCTTGGAGAAACCTCTAATTGAAAAGTTTTGAAAATGCCCCCCTTGTCCATTTTGGGAGACACTGGGACTATTGCTGATTAGTTCAGTTAAATTGCTTGATGCTTGAATTTTCTTACCTGGAGCAATAATAACCCTATTATCAAGCCCACAGCATTCAGCTTGCTCAAGATGAACAACAAAGGGCTTCATAATTTCAAGGGAGGGTTCTTTTTTTATTATTCTCTCATGACTAATACCTTGATTTGAAACAGCTGTTTGGGATAATAATGCATTAACCAAAACAGCAAAAATAACCTTCCTTAGCATTCAGTCTGTTATTTATTTCTTTTTCTGTATAACAACCCTAACCCACTAGCCATAAACCAAAAAGCAGTAGGTAGTGGCACTGTTGATACCGTTCCAGTAGTTAAAGTTGCTGATAAGAAATTATTATCAGCATCTCCCAAATCATTAACAAAAAAACTTAGCTGAGTACTATCAGCTTTCAATACATCAAACGTCAGAGTTGCTAAAGCAAAGCTATCTGGCTGAAAATTATTTAGGTCAACCGCATCATCAAGAGAAATTTCATAGATATTCAGTACACCAGCCCCACTCAAAGTGATGGCTGAATCATTTATACCAAGACCAAAAAGATCTAGCTGATTCCCTAGCCCTGAATCACCTAATGTAGCGCTTGAAAAAGACAAATGACTACTATCAAATATGATGTCTAAATCATAACTGGCAATTGATGGTGCAGCATCTATCCCTAGACCCGATATTGTCACATCAATATCAATCACTGCTCCTGTCTGGACAGGTGTACCAAACCCCAGGCTAATACTAGCATTGGCTACGCAGGTTGATAGTAGCAAAAAGGCAATGCCTATTAATTTGTATTTTTGAATTATTTTTAACATGATTTTTGTTTATTACCTGAAAATATAAGGTTACAGTTCAACCTTATTGCTAAGGTGTAGAGCAGCCTATAGTCCGCTCTACACAGTATTATTTAGTCCTAGTATTATTCAGTTGCACACCGAAACCTGGTACATAAGGCTTTTAATTCACGAACATCTCGGACTGTGATCATACCATCGCCATTTATATCTTTCGGATCATCTACTCCAGAAGCTGGTTGATTTCTTGAGGCGAGAATAATACTCATATCATCCCGATCGACATCACCATCACTATCCAGATCCCCAGTAATAATAGTTATTTCACATTCATCGGGAATATTATTAGCATCTGTATCCTGACTACCTTGAGTAAGGTCAATCACATCAGAAATGGCATTATTGTTACAATCTGGAAATACATTGAGATAATACACATCTTGTTCGCCATTAAAAGTGGCGGAATAAGCGAGATGGGCTCCATTAGCATCAGAAACCAAATGCGTATAATCGCCAATTTTGTCAGTCTGACGTAGCGTACCATTGACTAGTTTTGTTGGTAGATGTGTATTAAAAGAAGGGGTAACGGCTTGGTTTTCACTCCAGCTTACTCCACCATCCCAAGAATAAGAATAATATAGCTGGGAGATACTTCCCGGTTTATCCCCTGTTCCATTACGGGTATCGTACCAAACAGCATCAAGCCGAGAATTAGGCGCCACACCTAGCATAGGAAAGTATTGATAGGACTGCGCCGCAGGTACATCATCATTTACTCGAACGGGAGCTGACCATGTATCCCCTCCATCTTCACTGCGAATAAAGTGGACATCAAGAGGATCATCACCTGTTTGCCAACTATAAGACTGGGTATAGTGAAACATATAAATGTTACCCCCCATCACACCTGCTGATGTATCAGTAGCAATCTGAACATCTCCATCAGCACCTATAGGGTTTGGTCCATTTTGTGTATATAGCGATACAGCATTCCCTCCCATTTCTACTTGCTGAGAAGTAAAAATTGGTGAAACATCAGGGTCTTTAGCATTAACCGACTTTAAGAAATAGTGTCCGCCACGAATAATAGCAATCGAATTGACAGTTGAAGAATCTTCTTTAATACCCGAAAGATAAACATCACCATTTGATGCTATTGCTATCCTACCAAACCCAAAATTTATAACTGGTAATCCCACATCCGGTTCTTGATAACTGACGCCACCATCCGTAGAACGGATAAAATATTTAGGGATATAATTTGGATCTGGGTGTGAACTGCCCGCCCGACGCCAAGTACTATATATATTTCCGGTACTACTCCCCCCTGTTTTATCAATCATCATCCAGTTTTTATCACCTAGAAATTGATCAACAGGATCAGACCAGGTAACCCCTCCATCAGTAGACTTAAACATAGAGCTCTGACTGCCACTGCCTAGCCCCATAGACTGATAATAAAAACTGCCTAGTGCATCTGTATCCAAAACAGGGTCAGTACGTTGCTGTAAAGGTTCTGAAGGCAGAATCCCATTACTCCAACTAAGTCCTCCATCAAAACTGTAGCCATAACCTGCTTGTTTATTTGGAATTGTTGCATCCGCAAAGCTACGCCAACCAACCACTATATTATTTTGATTAACGAGACTCATTGCAATACTGGGTTCATTAGCTTTATCCCCTACAATATTTTGACCATTTGCATCCACATTAACCTGATGACTGTTATATACGCCTTGTAAAATAACTGGAGATGTGGCGGCGGCCGCATTAAGAGTAGGAGACAGGGATGTCAAAATTAAAAGACCTGTACCGCCAACTATCATTTTCTGAATATATTTATTCATTCTGCTAAAGCCTTTTGTTTACGCTGGTTGACAAACAAACCAGCCAGTCCACTAGCAAAGAACCAGGCTGCTGCTGGAATGGGCACTACAGTAGTTTGAAAAGAAAAATCACCAACAATTGCCCCTTCGATCCCGCCCATATGGTTAAAACCCGAAGCTAAGGCGAGATCACCAGTCAGCGTCAAAGAATCACCAGTTATCGTTGTTATTACATTATCTAAGTCAAACACATCAGCTCTGAAGCTATAGTGATTAAAAACAGTCCAACCTGAGTGTTGTGTTCCTGAGCGAGCCGCATTATATTCTAATGTCATATAACCATTAACAGCTCGGTTACCTTCCTCTTCAAGAGTAACTTCATTAATTGTGAATGATTTATCAATACGATAACGAATAGCACCGCCAACGCCAATGCTTCCAGAAGCAGTTCCTGTAAAATCACTGGCATTAAAAGTAAAATCATTGGGCTTATTACTCCCTATGGTATTTGTTCCATTAACAGAAAAAACCATGCCAGTTGTTGAAGGAATAACACCAGTTCCCGGTACAATGTGATCATTTAAGATTTGATTATTGCTACGATTAGCAGCCTGCTCGGAGTCAAAGTATTCCTCTACATAAAAAGAAGGTCTGTTTGGGTCAAATTCATTATTAAATGCAGCAGCTAAAGCCGTACTGTCAATGTTTAAAGTTAGTGCTCCACCACTCACAGAAGAAGCAAATACTGGTGAAGCAGTTATTAAAAACATACCAGCAAGCCAAATAGCTGCAGGCTTTTGTTTATAGTTATTCATGGTGATACTCAGCTAAATCAGAAAATACATCCTTGTTTATTTCTGACATTAAATTTATTAATAGTATTTAGATAAACTTCCGAGAAAAATAATGGTTCCCGAAAGCTAAAATTGAACCGGTTATAACAGCTTATGCTTTCTTACGACGGGCAGCAACCAAACCAAGCAAACCACTCCCAAACATCCAGACTGCAGCAGGAACGGGAACCGCTGAAGGCGCGAGACTAAAAGAACCAATAACCGTATTAGTATCAAAACCAAATGCACCGGCGTAACTTAAACCTGCGCCCGACCATTTCAGATCACCGCTTAATTCCAGCTCATTATTTACATTCAAAGTTTCTACAACATTAACTAACGAAAAAACATTTGCAGGAGGAAAACCAGCACCATTTGAACCAATAACCCAATCAACACCACTTTTGTACAAGTCAAAATCAAACGGTGTAAGAATACCCGACGGCCCATTCAAACGTAAAGCACCACTCAACCCAATACTTCCTGTGGAAAGGTCACTGGTATCCATAGTGGTCCCTTGAGTCGACCGTATAACTTCTGGGACTGCATTTGAATGATCAATATCAGCGACATTGGTATTAACAGGCGCAGAAAAAGTTAAGACATCAGTGTTTGAATAGGCTGTTACACCAGAGGTTCCACCTAAGGTAGATGCATTAATTTCCAGTGCATTGTCAACTGCTCCCCAGTGACGATCAAAATGGAAGACTCCAGCTGTTGACGTCGATACAGCTGTATTATCTATAGTAAAGCTTGCTGTTCCAGTAACCAGCCCTGCACTCGCTGTTGAAGATGCCATTAAACCCGTTAATGCTAATACACCAGCAGTGAGTAGTTGTTTAGCTTTAAAGCTATTTTGAGAATTAAATGTGATTGCTTTCATTATTGTCCTTATATATTCATATTGTTTTAAAAAAATACATTTCCTTATGCCCACTCCCTATCTGAACAAAAATTCTCAGGGTAAGACTTTAGAAATCCGTTCTTAATATATAAGCCGTTTGAAATGTGAATTCGATCACAAAAAAATTAATTTATTTGTGTGATTTATTTAAAATAAATATTTAATAGTTATAAATCAGCTAATTACCAACAGGTCACAAGATTTTTTTTAAATTTTAATAAGAAATAGACAGCAGCAACCGCCTTAAGAGGATATTTAGAGCTGGGATAAAAGAAAGGTTGAACAAAAAAAAGGATTAGTTCTATTTATAACAAAACACTTGAAAATATCTTTATTCAATAACTTAAAGACAAACTGATATAGGCTGATATGGGCTGAACAGGTATGAAACGACCACCAAAATAATTAAGCGATTGGTAACTTTTTTCGTTAGTGATATTCTTAAATGCTGCACTGACTTTAAAGTTATCTGCTTCGTAGTTAAGTGCAGCATCTACTGAATATAAACTATCACTTTTATTATAATTGGGAATTTCAAGATAGACACCAGACTGAAAATAAACACCAGCACCTAGGCTAAACCCACTTAACATCGCCTCTTTGAACTGGTAATTTGCCCAGAGCTTTCCAGAATGACTTGGAATATGAGGTAAAGGCTGACCATTTAAAGATTCAATTTGATGTTTGACATAATGTGCATCTGTATAAGCATAGCTGCCAAGTAAACTGATACTCTCTAACTGCCAGGTTAAATCAGTCTCTATACCTTGAGAGCGTTGTTCACCTGTCGTTTCTGATCGACCTTGAACATCCGTGTTATCTCTAATCGCAACATGCGTACGATTAATTTGATAAACAGCTATTTGCCCATTGAATGAGCTTAAAAAATCAAATTTAATTCCGGCCTCAATATGTTGAGATAATTCCGGAGCAGGTGTACCAACAAAGTTTACAAATGGCTGACCTCGCATTCCTTCACTATAGCTAATGAAACTTGATACATCATCGGTTAAATCAAAACTAGCACCTACTCTTGGTAAAAACTTAACCTTGCTGGTTTTAGCAACTGCCTTGAACCCTGGAGATTCATTGTTATAATCTATATCAACAACGCCTAACCTAGCACCAGCCAAAATATGAAGGCGATCATATACAGTGCTTTGTAATTGTATATAGCCTCCATAAGTCTTATTAATCACGAAGATATTGTTTATCCCTAAGCCTGGTTGTCGATAAGGTAAATTGAATTGTGGAGAGTTTAAATCTACAAATCCTAAAGGTATTGCATTTGACTCAATAAACCCTTCATCTTCGAACTGGCTATAATCCACCCCAAACAGAAGCGTGTTTTTAGTTGGACCTGCTTTAAAATCAGCCATTATATTAGCCACAAAACTTAATTCTTGCTGCTCTTGATAAAGTTGAGTATTAAATAAAGCCCAAGTTGAGGGTGCTAAAAAGGGGCGATCAGCTTTAATACCATCCGCTCCGAAAAGCGTTTGAATTTTCTGATCAAACTTAGACTGAGAATACCTAGCTTTCAAGGATAAAAGCCACGATTCATTAATCTCGTGCTCAAGCGTCCCCCAAACACCATAAAACTTTGCCTGGCTTGGTTCAATATCCCTAGGCCCGATATACCTTTCGGGTTGAATAGAAAAGTCCCCCATCACAGTACCATGAGCGGGCAGTCCCTGATAATCTACTTGCTCCCAGCTGGAAAGCTTTCCTTGTATCGTGAATTGAGTGCCTTGGTTATCTGTTATTGTCAACGCAGGATTAGCGTTATACCGTTCTGTTTCAATAACATCTAGATAACTACCCGCATGTGTATATTCACCCGTTATACGAAATAACAAATGATCATTTAGTGGCTGATTAACATCAAAATATGGTTGGTAATATTGATAACTGCCATATTTAACACCTGCTTCCGCAAAAACTTCTTGCTCAGGTACTTTAGAGACTATATTAACCAGTCCTCCTGGAGGTGCCCCTGAACCACCGCCATACAGTAAAGCATTTGAACCTTTTAACACTTCAATACGTTCTACATTAACTAAACTTTCGCGATCACCAGCATTATAATATTGAGTAAAACCATCAAGTAATTGCTCTGCCCTAAAACCTCTAATTTGGGTAAAATCAAAACTTGGAGTTGATAGTGTTTGTCCGACCGCGACACCACTTATATTTTTAAGGCTTTCACTGATACTAAGGCTGCCCTGGTCATCAATTAAAGAGCGTGTTATGACTTGAATTGATTGAGGTATTTGCTTAATTGCGGTTTCAGTTCTGGTCGCACTTCTTGTACGAGAAATCTGATAAGGCCTCGAAGCATACTCTTTCCCCTTAAATGCTGGCAGCTTTCCCTCCACTATTAAAGGCTGCAAAACTTTAATTGACTGTGTTTGATGCCAAGGGTTGACATTGTTTTGCTCAGGGGGAGAGCTGATTGTTTCTACTTTTGGAATAAGCGTTATGGTATTGCTGTCAATAAATTGATATTGATACCCACTGCCCAGCAAAAGTTGCTCTAATGCTTGTTGAGAAGTCATATTGCCCTTCAAAGCGTTACACTTAAGTCCTCGCACATCATCAACAGAAAAAATCAGATCTAATTTAGACTCCGCGGCAAACTGAACCAGTCCATTATTCAATGATTGGGCGGGGATATCGAAGTAATGAATATCATCTGCTAATAAAGTACCGCTATTTAATAAAAAGACTAGCAGCAAACATAGACTGGTTTTTTTAAACCTAAAAAATATGCTATAGCGAAGAAAATCCATTTAATCCCTTTTTTGTCAGCTATTAAAACAACCTTATAACAACAATTAGCGATGAACTATAGTCCACCAACCAGCCAACTCTGTCTGTTTTAAATTTAACACCTTACACACCGACCTTATAACCGCATCAGGATTATCCAGGGAAAAAACACCAGTAATACGCAAATTTTTAAGTTCATCATCCGACAGAAAAATACGTCCATTTCGGTAACGCTGTAATTCTGAGATCAGATCACCTAAGGGTTGATCATTAATAACAATTCGCTTTTGTTGCCACGCAGTTTCTTGCCTTAACTCAATGTTTTCTGCTTGTAACAAAGTTACATCTGATTGATACTTTAATTGCTGACCGGTTTGCACCGTCACAGTGTCATCAATTTCATTGTTCTGCAGTTTGCTAACGGCTACAGCATGTTCCTGAACTGTAATTTTTACAGCATCACTTTCATCTTTGTAGATTTGAAAAATAGTCCCCAAAGCTTTAATTTGCAAATCATCAGTATCCACCACAAATGGACGAATGCTGTCCTTGGCTACATTGAAACGCGCCTGACCATTATGCAAAATAATTGTTCGTCTAGAATCAGAATAATTCACCGAAACAGCGGTATTGGTATTTAATAATAATCGACTACCATCTGAGAGCTGCACCTCGAGCATCTCTCCAGCTTGAGTGTAAAAATCACTATTCCAATTATCCAATAACCGCACCTGATGAGGTAAAAACAAATTCACTACAAATAGCCATATTGCTGCTATTGCCAGTGCAGGAGCCATCCAGTAAAAAAAAGGCCGCGGCCTTTTCTCTCGCCCAACATTATTTTTCCTGGCAGCAAATCGAAGTGTTTGCTGGCTTTCCAAATCGCTGGAAATCGTTGTCTGAGTATCAATAACTGGTTTTGCAGCTAAAGCCATTTGATCAAATAACAGTTCAGCCTCAGAAAATGCTTCAGAATTAGCATGATCCTGAGCCAGCCAATCAGCAAATGCGCACAGTTCCTCATCATCCATATCATCAGATCGCAATCTAAGCAACCAGTCAATCGCTTGCTGTTTCTGCTCTGATATTCCAGGTGCGCTAGATGACTTAGGCATGATTTGAAACCCTAGATAAAATTATAATTGCTTGCTTACTATATAGAACGTTTGAACGATAAAGACGATCACCATTATATAAAAATAAGTTCATGGTATTCATCTATTTATCCAGCCGCATTGCGCAATGAGTCATTGCCTGTGACAATAATCGGTTAACCATGGATTTAGATATCCTCATGCGCTCTGCAATTTCAGCGTATTTAAGACCATCAACACTATGCATATAAAACGCAGTTCGACTATTAACAGGCAATTCGTCTAAGGCCTGTTTCATCAAGGCCATCTGCTGCTGACCAATTAAAGATTTATCAGGCTCAGTTGATTGGTTAGATGATATTTCAAGTGCAGTATCAAATGCCACATCTGATGAATGTTTGTTTCTCACCATTGCTTTACGCTGATAATCAATTGCCAGATTCATGGCAATTCGAAAGGCCAAAGCTCTGGCATTATCAGGCGGACTTTCTTTTATTTTCCGATCCAGACGAAGATAGGTTTCATGGGTTAAATCTTCTGCGGTTTCTGCACATCGCAAGCGACTGGTCAGAAAACGCTTCAGATCATTAGCCAGAACATCACTCCAGAACAGGGGAACATCAGACTGCTCGAGGCTTGTCATTTAAATAATCCTAAGCTATTACTCTGTTTTAAAAAAACAAAAAGCTTTGTTAACTATCAATCTACTTAATAAACAACCATCGCCCCCCAGCCAGTTGTTTACACCATTTATTTAAGGAACCTCTGATCAAGTCCAATTATTTTTAGCTTGCTAAAACAGCCGATATTTTCCACGAAGATCGGCGCAATAGAATAACTATTACTTCTCACTTCATGAAAAATAGCGACAGTTTTTTCTGCGCTAAATTCTAACCAACTTAATCAGAGGCTCCTTAATTATCAATCAAGGATAAAGAGCCACAGTTTCCAAACCTGTATTCTCATCCAGTGCCATCATTATATTCATATTCTGCACCGCCTGCCCAGCTGCACCTTTAACTAAGTTATCAATCACAGACAATACAACTAAAGTATCACTTCCTTGCGGCTGATGAATAGCAATCTGACAGTTATTACTACCCCGAACATTTCTAGTATCTGGATGCGCGCCTTGAGGAAGTACATCGACAAACAATTCATCCTTATATCGCTGCTCATACAAAGCCTGTACCGCACTAACATCACCTGTTATTTGCCCATACAGAGTTGCATGTATACCTCGTATCATCGGTGTTAAATGTGGAACAAAAGTCAACCCTATTGATTGTTTTGCTGCTAGCTCCAAACCTTGAGTTATTTCTGGCAAATGTCGATGCCCATTAACCGCATAAGCTTTAAAACTTTCCCCTGCCTCACTCATCAAAGCAGTTACTTGAGCACCACGCCCTGCACCACTTACTCCTGACTTTACATCTGCAATCAAGCGAGAAGAATCAATTAAGTTATTTTCAATTAACGGCATAAAACCTAGTTGTACTGCAGTCGGATAGCACCCAGGACAAGCTAAAATATTTGCTTGTTTAATGGCTTCCCGGTTAACTTCGGGCAAACCATAAACTGCTTGAGCAATTAAATCAGGACACGCATGCTCCATTCCATACCATTTTGACCATTCCTGAACATCCTTAATTCTAAAATCTGCGGATAAATCTATAACCTTAACATTGCTTGCTAATAACTGCTCAGCCATTAACATCGCGGCCCCATTAGGTGTTGCAAAAAACACCACATCACATTCAGCCAAAGCAGTGACATCAGGCGCAGTAAAAACCACATCACACAAACCGCGTAAGCTTGGGTACAAACCATCAACTCGCTGCCCTGCATCAGACCGAGAAGTGACTACACTGACATCTACACCAGAATGCAAAACCAGAATACGTAATAACTCCACCCCTGTATATCCTGTTCCCCCAACTATTCCTACCCGAATCATTTTATTATCAACCTACTTAAATACTTATAAACATTGCATATAATACCCGTTATGATAGTGAGCTCTTATATTTTTTACACTAATTGATATGCTTGCCATTGAAATACTTGATAAAAAACTCCAGGCTACCGAGCGCCCAACCCCTGAAATATCAGAAACTGAGGTTTTAATACAAGTCGTTGCTGCGGGTATAAATCGTCCAGACATTATGCAGCGATTAGGCCTATACCCAGCACCAGCAGACACTTCGGACATCCCCGGACTGGAAGTATCAGGTACGGTTATCAACTGTGGCAAAAATGTTTCTAATTTAAAACCTGGTGATAAAGTATGTGCTCTCGTCAGTGGTGGAGGCTACGCTGAATATTGTGTTGCCAATGCCGAATTGTGCCTGCCTATTCCTGCAAACTTTGACTTTATTCAGGCAGCAGCAATACCTGAGACTTTCTTTACGGTCTGGAGCAACCTCTTTGATAAGGCTTTATTAAAAAAGGATGAAACTGTCCTGGTTCATGGAGGCAGTAGTGGAATTGGTACAACAGCAATACAACTAGCTAAAGCATTTGGAGCAAAGGTATATATTACTGCAGGCTCTAATGAAAAATGTGCATTTTGTACTAAACTTGGAGCTGACGCTGCAATAAACTATAAAGAGCAGGATTTTGTTACTGAAATTAATCAGTTAACTAATGGCAAAGGGGTCGATGTCATTCTAGATATTATTGGCGGCGATTACTTTCCTCGAAATTTAAAATGCATGGGGATAGAAGCTCGATTGATTCAAATTGCCATTCAAAATGGTCCAAAAACTGAAGCGAACCTTCTTCCTATCATGCTAAAGCGCCTCACCATTACAGGCTCTACCTTAAGAGCTCGAAACATTAGCTTTAAAAGTAAAATAGCCAAACAATTATTTAAACAAGTCTGGCCATTTTTAGAATCAGGTGAAATCAAACCTGTTTTATTCACTACTTTTCCTCTTTTAGAAGCGGACAAAGCCCATCAATTAATGGAAAGTAGTCAACATATTGGAAAAATCATTCTAACTGTATAAATCATGACTTACACAACACTCATTTCATCCGACATACTGGCTCAGCACATTTCAGACAGCAACTGGGTCATTATTGATTGTCGCTTTTCTTTAGCTGATTCAGAAGCAGGAGCCAAAGCCTATCGAATGGGACATATTGCAAATGCCCATTATGCACACCTTGATAAGGATTTATCATCCAAAATCACTATCTCAACAGGACGCCACCCGCTTCCTGAGCTTAAATCATTAGTGCAAAAACTTGGACAATGGGGAATAAGCAATAAATCTCAGGTTGTAGTTTATGATGATGCTAATGGCGCTTTTGCTAGCAGACTTTGGTGGCTGTTACGTTACTTAGGGCACGATAAAGTTGCCGTTTTAAATGGCGGACTAACTGAGTGGAAAAAGAGCAAACTGCCATTAACAACAACTTTACCAGCTATTACCACTAAAACCTTCAGAGCTTATTACCACCTATCATCCAGCCTCTCTGCAGCTCAAGTAAGCCAAGCTTTAGCCTCTCGATCCATCAAATTAATTGATGCCAGAACTACGGAACGTTTTCAAGGCCTGCAAGAGCCCATTGACCCAGTTGCTGGTCACATCCCTTATGCAGACAATAGAGCTTTCCAGTTAAATCTCGATACTCATGGACTGTTTCTAAATTCAAAGCAATTACGTCAACAGTTTTTAAAACTTTTAAACACTTACACACCTGAACAAACTGTTCACATGTGTGGTTCAGGCGTAACTGCCTGTCACAATCTTTTAGCAATGGAATATGCAGGGTTATCTGGATCAAAATTGTATGCAGGTTCCTGGAGTGAATGGATAACTAATCAAAACAGACCGATTGCAACCACACTTTAACTTTATAAGCACCCGCTCAACCCACTTACTTTATACAAGGTTTAAACCATGCCAGAACACGATCCAAAACATAAAACGTTACAAAAAGCCTTAGAGATTAATCTAGATAATTGTAAATACGGAACTATCGTTGAAATTGGCGCAGGACAAGAAGTTGCCAGAAATTTTTTCCGTGCAGGTGGAGCCGCAGGAACCGTTGCCAAAACCATGTCAGCCTATGACATGCAAGTCAGCGATGATGTTTATGGCGCAGAAGAAACTGGGCGCTATGTTAGTCGCAGTCGCTTATTGAAGATGCTGGATAAGGAATATTCATCAATTACAGAGCTTTTAACACCCTCGCGACCTAAAAATACCACCTTTTTTTCTTACGCTGCCACGGTGACTGCAAAAAGTTATCTACAGAAGAATGAGTGTCATGGCTGGGTTGGGATTCGCTTGCAACTCTATAGAGAAGCACCACCTAGTGACATTATTTTACATGTCCGCATGCTCGACAATGATGGAAGCTCTCAACAAGAGGCGCTGGGAATACTTGGCGTTAATTTGATCCATGCGGCTTACCACCACTTCACTCACCCAAAACAAATTATTGAATCACTACTTGATGACCTTGAGCCCGGAAGACTTGAAGTAGATATGATTAATTTTTCAGGCCCTTATTTTGAGGAAACTGAAAATAGATTAATGAATCTACACCTGGTTCATAACAGCTTAACTCACGCTATTATGTTTAACCCAAAAGGTGAAGTGCAAGTACCTGCCGAACTCTTATACAAGAAGAATATTCTGGTCATCCGCGGTTCATTCACCCCATTAACAAAAGTTCATTCTGATATGACCCGTTGTGGTCAGCAACACTTCAACGAAATGGAATGCATTGAGGCTGATAAAACCTTAGTCTTGGCTGAGCTCACCATGGCAAGCTTAACGGTAGGCGACACAATTGATGACGCTGACTTTCTTGCTCGTGTTGATATGTTAAATACTCAAGGCTATACCGTTATGGTATCCAACTATTTACGTTATTTCCGTTTACGAGCTTATTTTAGACGTTATACAAAACAACAAATTGGAATGATTTTAGGAATTTCCAATTTAGATTTAATTTTTCAGGAAGAATATTACGAAGGCCTGGAAGGTGGCATTTTAGAAGCATTTGCAAAATTATTTCCAGACAATACGCGTTTATATATATACCCCTACAAACATCCAGAACAAAAGGAGTTAGTCACTGTTAATAATTTTCGCCCCTCTAAAAACTTACAACACTTATACAATCACTTATTAGAAAACGGATATTTAGTCGGTTTAGAAAATGCAGATGAAAGCCTATTAGGTATAAGCCCTGCACAAACCCTTGCCGACATAAAGAAAGGTCATGGTAAGTGGGAAAGCAATGTACCTGAGTCTATAGCAAAAATGATTGTTGATAAGAAGTTATTAGGATTTGCTAACAGTAAATAACCTAAAAATAACAAACCTTAATACACCTTTAATATTGAGAGGCTTTTGCATAACAGTAAAAGCCTCTGTTATATCTGCTTAAAAAAGTCTTTTGGTGCCCCACAAATAGGACAAGACCAATCCTTGGGTAAATCTTCCCACCGAGTTCCAGGTGCATAACCTCTATCCGGCTCGCCCTTCTCTTCATCATAAATATATTCACATTCCATACAGCGGTATCTTTTAAAATCTGACATTGCACACTCCTAAAGTAAGTTACAAATTTAAATTCATTATAGTATTTACCATAATGACAACTATTGCAAAAAGCTTTAGCGCATTTTATTGAGTGTAGCTGTTCTTCAGCTTCATATCGTCTACTCTTTTCAATGGAAAGTATGGGTTATGAACAAACCACAGACTGAGTTTTAAAAAACCTAATTAATTTACGAAAAGGAAGTGAGGCTTTTGCCTCGTATGATTCAGGCGAGGCAAAAGAGGCTGTGAAAGTATTCGAGAAAACCACTAAAAACAGCCAAAAATTAGCTGTAAGCTATTGATTATCCGTTGCCGAAATGCAGTTTTTTGCCTAATTTCGGAATACTTTCACAGCCTCAAAAGCCTCACTTCCAAAAGATAAGTTGTAAAAATGAGCAACCTGTTTTTGTTCAGAGTCATTATGGAAAATGACACTGGCAGTTTCTGATGGTTAAGCCCTTTTTCTGCACATGGCAGAAAAAAACGTTACACTACGCTATAATTAGCTTGTAATCATTAGACTACATAGAAATTAAATATACCCCGTTTAACGATTAACACTTTCTTGCCTAATCTAATAGTATATTTTTCGAGCGAATGCCTACACCCTCTCCAAAAAAGTTACCTAAACTATTTCTAAGTCTCAGTTTAGTGATTCTCTTGCTAGACCTTACTTTTATCGGCATTACTTTCTTTCAATCAAGAAATGCTCTTATTATAAATTTCGAAACAGACGCTAAAAACCAACAGGCTACCTTTAAAGCTTTATTCAAAGAAACCACTAATAATATGCTACAAATTGCAACATTTGTGGCGCATGACCCTCGTATTCAGCAAGCATTTCTTCAAGGTAAACATGCCGTTGAATCAGAAGGAGGAGGTGCCGGACAACAACAAGCAAGCATTGCCAGAGCCAACTTACTCAATATTGTTGCGTCTAGCTGGGGAGAAATAACAAAACGCTTTAAAGCACGGCAGTTACATTTCCATTTAGGCCCAGGTTCAACCTCCTTTCTTCGGGTACATAAACCACAGAAATTTGGTGATAATATGGATAATGTTCGTTATACCATTGTTGATGCCAATCAATACCAAAAAGCAACTAGTGGTTTTGAAACAGGCAGAGTCTACTCGGGAATTCGAGGTGTATTACCTGTATTTGCAATAGATTCTAAAAAAGAAAAGAAAATTCATGTAGGTGCCGTTGAATCAGGTATCTCCTATCATAATATTATTCATAACCTTGCTGAAACATTGAATATTAACATTGCCGTTTTACTAACAATGGAGCATATTCAGGCCAATGTATGGCCCGATTTTTTAGAAAAACGTCTGCAAAGAAGCCCCCCTTTTGAGGATTTTGTGGTTGAAGAGACAACCTCTGCTGATTTTAAAAGCATACTAGATCCATCAATAGTCCGAGAGGAGTATAGAAGTAACATCGTCAGGTGTGTTTCTTTAAATGGACGTTATTATGCAATCTCAGAAATGCCTTTACGGGATTATCGTGGTAACTTAAATCCATCGCTTCAAGATGCAGGAAAAATTGTATTCTGGAAGGATGTATCAGATACCCACAATACCTTTTTTAACAACGTTATAAACAATCTTATTTATGCTGCTATCGGTTTTGTATTAATTGAAATTTTATTGTATTTCGGTTTAAGTAAAACAACAACAAAATTAAACACAATAATTGATAAACAAACGGCACAATTAAAAACAGAAATTGCCTTAAAAGATGCTAAAGAGCTAAAGCTAAGAAAGTTTTCTTTAGCTGTTGAACAAAACCCCAGCGTTATCTTAATTACTGATAAATTTGGCATTATTGAATATGTAAATCTTAAGTTTTTTGAACTGACTGGGTATAGCCGAGACGAAGTGATTGGTCAATCACCACAAATATTAAGCTCTGGACAGACATCGCAATCAACTTATCAAGCGTTATGGAGGACCTTATTAGCAGGAAAAGAATGGCGAGGTGAATTTCATAATCGTAAAAAGAATGGTGACTATTACTGGGCCAATGAATACATAGCCCCCATCTTTGATGATGCTGGAAATATTACTCATTTTGTAGGGTTACAAGATGACATTACTGAGCACAGAAAAATCACCCAAGAAATTAATTATCAAGTAAGCCATGATTTACTTACTGGACTGATTAATCGCAGAGAGTTTGAAAAACGGCTGTTACGACTGATTAAGGACACCCAACAACATAAAAATATCGAACATATTTTTTGTTTTTTTGATCTAGATAAATTCAAAATTGTAAACGATACCAGTGGCCACCCCGCTGGAGATGAGTTACTACGACAGATTTCAACCCTTACTAAAGAAAATATAAGACAAAGGGATACCCTGGCTCGCTTTGGTGGTGATGAATTTGGTATTTTAATGGAATCATGCTCATTACAAAAAGCCGAATATATTACTGAAAAAATACGTGATTTAATCGAACACTTTGTCTTTATCTGGGAAGATAAATCATTTTCCGTAGGGGTTAGTATAGGTATTGTATCCATTTCTGATAAAACTAAAGACATGACAGAAGCTTTTAAACAAGCCGATGCTGCCTGTTATGCTGCCAAGGAAGCAGGTAGAAACCGAGTTTGTATATACCATGAAGATGACATCAACTTATCCTCTCGAAAAAACGAACTGGAATGGGCTAATGAAACTTTAGAATCCATTCAAGACAATCGCATGGTTCTGTTTGTTCAAGTCATTACCCCAATATCGAATAGGACAAGCAACAAATTACGTTATGAAATCTTAGTCAGACAATTTACAGCAGATGGCAACCAAATATTCCCCAGTCAATTTTTACCTGCTCTGGAAAGGTACAACTTAGCGGTAAAACTAGACCAATGGGTTATTAATGCAACCTTTAGTTTTTTACAAAATCATGCCGAACAGATAAATGATATAGAATATTTTTCTATTAATTTATCTGGACAGTCCTTGTGCAGTAAAAAAATTCACGATTTAATCGTATGGTTTTTCGATTTACAGTTAATCCCATCCTCTAAAATTGTTTTTGAAATCACAGAAACGGTTGCCATTTCCAATATAACTGATGCAACTAATTTTATTAGTTCATTAAAACAATATGGCTGCCGCTTTGCTCTTGATGATTTTGGAAGCGGGATGTCATCTTTTGCATACCTTAAAAAATTGCCCGTTGATTACTTAAAAATTGACGGTTTGTTTGTAAAAGACATTGTTGAAGACCCTATTGATTATGCAATGGTTAAATCAATCAACGAAGTAGGACAGTTAATGGGCTTAGAAACAATTGCCGAATTTGTTGAAAATGATGATATTCTACAAAAACTTACTAATATCAATGTTGATTGCGCTCAGGGTTATGGCTTGGGAAGGCCTCAAGCACTAAAAGATTTGTTTAAAGCCTAATGAAGCATAAGCAATAAACTATTTTATGTTTTTCTAATTAGTAAAACCAGCACCCGTTATATTCATACATTACAATTACCTTATTTTTACTTAAAAGCATCTCAGTATGAAACTAAATCTAAATAAACCGTTTATATTTTTAGTTATCACTTTTATTTCTACACATCTTAGTGCCGAAACACTATTAAACCAACCCATAGTCCCAATTCCTGAAATTGAAATTATAAACCCTCAACAAGTTGAACTGGGACAACTACTATTTAATGAGGTTCGATTATCTGAGGGGGCACAACTCTCTTGTGCCAGTTGCCACTCCATGTCTATGGGAGGAGCAGATGCTCAAATTGTTTCTACTGGTGTTAACCGCCAAAAAGGAAACATTAACTCCCCTTCCGTATTTAATAGCAGTTTAAATTTTCGTCAATTTTGGGATGGAAGAGCGAGGGATTTAATGGAACAAGTTGATGGCCCAATTGCAAATCCTAAAGAAATGAATTTTAGTTGGGAACAAGCTATAGCAATACTCAAAAAAGACCCCTTTTACATTAATAGCTTTGAACAGGCTTATAGCGATGGTTTAACTATCTTAAATATGCGAAAAGCAATCGTCAGTTTTGAACAATCACTATTAACACCTAATAGTCGCTTTGATCGGTTTCTTAAAGGCAATAAAACCGCAATATCAGAAAATGAATTAGAAGGTTATAAGCTATTTAAACAATATGGATGCATTTCCTGTCATCAAGGCGTTGCTGTAGGTGGAAATTTGTATCAGAAATTCGGGATCTTTGGAAATTACTTTAAAGATCGCGGCCATATTACAGAAGCAGATTACGGTAAATTTAACGTGACTAAAAAAGAAAAAGACCGCTTTGTATTTAAAGTGCCTGGTTTAAGAAATATTGAGTTAACCGCGCCTTATTTTCATGATGGTTCTCAGCAATCACTCCTTGATGCCGTTAATATTATGATGAAATATCAGTTGGGACGTATACCCAAGGAGAATACAAGTGAGTTAATTGTGGCGTTTTTAAAAACCTTGACGGGAGAGTATCAGGGTATTTCTTTAGGCGGAAAAAATCAGTGAAGAAATTTACCTTTATTTCTTTAATTGCAGGTATGTTGTTCTTTTCATTGTCTATATTAGCCACATGGCTGTACAGCTATTCTCAGGTTGACTATCTGACATATCAACAGCAAACAAAAGTAATCCGTGATATTCAGGAAAATACGGCAGCACTTACCCGAAAAGTTATTTTAGTTCAGCAAGGACAATCATATAACTACGATAAGGTCGCAAAAACGCTTAACGACAATGAGGTTTTAGTCTCAATATTAGCCTCTGAAAAGAAAAATAAACTGAGTCAAATAATAGAATCATGGAATGATTTAAAAGTCATTGTGGAAAACATTAAATCAGATCATGCTGTTTATCAAAACTCATTAAAATATTTTCCAATAGGAACTGAACATTTACATTCAGAGCTTTCCACAAATAAGAATAACAAAGCTCTTATCAAGGCATTATTGAATCTTGAACGTCAAGTGATACTATTTAGTTTAGGACACAGGGCAGACACTTTTGAGCAACTGAATAGTCAAATTAAGGCGTTTAATACATTGGCAGAAAAACTACCAAAAGACACTGAATTTTCAGTGCTTATGCTTTCGAAGCATGCTCAAATTATATTAAAAAAACAACAACGGTTAAAACATCGAAACACCCAGCTACTTAATACAAAAATCCCTCAACAGATTCAGCATCAGTTAACTCAATATAACCAAAATCATCAACAACAAGTTAATCAAGCCGCTAAAATCAGGTTAATCCTCTATATTGTTTGTGTTGCATTATTATTAGTTATTACCGTAGCAAAACTAAAAATATTATTTCTGAATGACAAGGTGAAAACTCGTTGAAGATAGCTTAATGATAGCTGCCACAAGACAAATAATAGAGCACCATAGCTCAAAACCACTATAAACTAACCGTAGGTTATTTTAGAACCATTTTATCTTACTAGCGCCTTACCTCTGCGTGGGAATGATGCCTGTTATATCAAATAATCCAAAACCAAACCTGCAAAAACAGCCAATCCAAAATAATTACTATTCAAAAAAGCTTTAAAACACAAAGCTTTCTCTCTATTAAAAATCAATTTTTGCTGATAAATAGATAATATGAATGCGACACTGACACCGGCATAATAAAACATTCCTAACTGCTGCATTTGCCCAATCCAGACTAATAAGCCAATAATAATAAGCTGTAACACCGCCATAATCTCACGGTCTTTATCGCCAAATAAAATAGCGGTTGATTTAACTCCTATTTTTAAATCATCTTCTTTATCAACCATTGCATACATGGTGTCATAAACCAATGCCCATAACATCACGGCTAAATACATAATCCAGGCAACGGCTGGGATTTGGTTTGTTTGCGCACTAAATGACATCGGTACGGCAAAACCAAAAGCAATACCTAGATAAGCTTGAGGTAGTTGCGTATAGCGCTTCATAAAGGGGTAACTAGCTGCCAGGAATGCGGCTACAAATGACAGCATAATGGTCATTAAATTCAATTGAAGCACCAATACAAAAGCGGATAGGCATAAAACCACAAATACAATAACCGCCTCTTTTGGGCTGACTTTACCTGCTGCAATCGGCCTTAATTTAGTTCGCTCAACATGTGGATCAAAATCGCGATCGGCATAATCATTAATGACGCAACCTGCTGCACGCATTAACACCACCCCCGAACAAATAATAAATAGTACCAATAAATCTGGTTTTCCATTACTCGCCACCCATAATGCCCATAAAGCCGGCCATAATAAAATAAGGATACCTATGGGTTTATCAAACCGTGCCAATAACCAATATTGCTGCAACCTATCGATAATTACCGAGTTATTCACTGTCATTTTCTTTGATGGATTTAATGATTGATGTGGTTGAATGCCCTTCAAACAGAGATAACATTTTTACTTCCCCGCCATTTGCTAAAACGCTTTCATGTCCAGCAATAGAGGTTACATCTGTATAGTCGCCCCCTTTAGCCAAGATATCGGGTAATAAATAGTCAATTTCATCTTTTGGCGTGTCACCTTCAAAAGGTAATACCCAGTCCACACATTCTAATGCAGCCAACATCTCCATGCGGTAATTAACATCATTAAGTGGGCGTTCAGGACCTTTCAGCCTTTTTACTGAAGCATCACTGTTGACCAGTATAATTAATCGATCACCCAGAGCTTTTGCTTGTTGTAAATAACGCACATGGCCAGGGTGTAAAATATCAAAGCAACCATTAGTCAGAACAATTTTTTCGCCTTCCTTTTTAGCGATTTGCATGGCTTGCTTAATATCTTTTAATGAACCAACTCCTCGGTGATGAGCTCTCTGGCCTTGTAGCGCGTACTCTAGTTCTTCGGTATTAACCGTTGCAGTACCAATTTTACCCACCACAATACCTGCACCCATATTGGCTAAAATAGTGGCTTCTGCCAGCGATTTTTTAGCTGCCAGGCTAGCCGCCAATACAGAAATAACCGTATCACCTGCACCCGTCACATCAAAGACTTCTCTTGCATGCGTTGGCAAGTGCAATGGACTTTCGCCTGTAGTTAACAAGGTCATCCCTTGCTCGCCTTGAGTAACTAACAAGGCTTTAAAATCCATCTCATTAAGTAGATTCATACCCCTTTCTACTAACTGTTGTTGGCTTTTACAATGTCCAACGACCGCCTCAAACTCGCTTAAATTAGGAGTAATTAAAGTTGCATGCTTGTAGATGCTAAAGTCAGACCCTTTTGGATCTATTAAAATGGGTTTATCTAATTTTTTTGCCAATGAAATAAAAGGCTCAATCGGATTTAAAGTTCCCTTACCATAATCTGATAATACGATGGTATCTGCCTGCATCATTTCTGCATGGAAGAGATGCAATAATTTTTCATTATCAACCGCATGAAAACCATCTTCAAAATCTAAACGGATTAATTGTTGATGCCGACTCATCACTCTTAATTTGGTAATCGTCGGATAATCTTGTAACGCTTCAAACAGGCATAAAACACCTGCATCCTGTAATAGTGTTTTTAATGAATCTGCTGGCTCATCTTGCCCAACAAAGCCCATCACCGAAACTTTTCCTCCTAACGCTGCAATATTTAATGCGACATTGCCGGCACCACCAGCTCGTTGCTCATCATTCTTTACATGGACAACGGGCACCGGCGCTTCAGGAGAGATTCTGGAGGTGGCCCCATGCCAGTATCGATCCAGCATTAAGTCACCAATAACTAAAACTCGGCCTGTAGAATAATTAGGTAATTGCATAGGTTTAAACGCAGTTAATAAAACAAAATGATATTATACCCTCTTCTTCAATATCTTTAAGAGTGTAACCATGAGCGTAAAGATTTATCACAACCCACGTTGCAGCAAATCCAGACAGACCTTGCAGTTATTGCAAGAGCAAGGTATTGATATAGAGATTATTGAATATTTAAAAACACCGCCAACAGCAGCTGAGTTATCTGATATTTTACAAAAGTTGAATATCGAGCCACGTGCCTTAATGCGTAAAAATGAAGCTGAATATAAAGAAACAGGCATGAATAATACGGAACTGACTAGCGATGAGTTGATTAATGGCATGGTTGCCGCACCAAAACTGATTGAGCGCCCTATCGTTTTGGCCAATGATAAAGCAGCCATTGGTCGTCCACCTGAAAGTGTACTGGCGATACTTTAATCAATAAGCGATCAGCAAACATGACTAAAATTCTAATCCTGTACTACAGTCGAAATGGCACCACCGAAAAAATGGCACATCAAATTGCCAGAGGTGTGGAGTCTATTGAGGATGTTGATGCTGTATTACGGACTGTTCCTGAAATATCGACAGTTTGCGAACAGACTGAAGAATCAATTCCTGATACAGGCGCTCCTTATGCAACACTTGAAGACCTAAGATCATGTGATGGACTTGCCTTAGGAAGCCCCACCCATTTTGGTAATATGGCGGGAGCACTTAAGCATTTTATTGATAACACCGTCGAAATCTGGTTTCCAGGCACCTTGTCAGGCAAACCTGCCGGAGTTTTTACTTCGACGGGTAGCATGCATACTGGCCATGAGAGCACTTTATTATCCATGATGTTGCCGTTAATGCATCATGGCATGCTGATTATGAGCGTGCCCAGCAATGAACCCTCATTAAGAGAAACAATAACCGGTGGTACGCCTTATGGTCCCAGCCACTTATCATCCGCTCACGATTTAAGTGCTGATGAAAAAACTATTTGCCGAGCATTAGGCATTCGCTTGGCAAAAACAGCCCATGCACTAAAAAAAATCTGATGAAAAGAATATATTATTATTATCTTGCGCTAACCGGCTTTTTTGGTCTGTTTGGTCTTTTAATGTTATGGAATACCATTTTAGTACCCTCGACACATCTACCCATTTCGTTGGTACTCTTTGCTGTTATTACTCCTTTATTAATCCCCTTTAAAGGTCTACTAAACGCCAATTTAAAAAGTTGCACCTGGATGAGCTATATCAGCTTGTTTTATTTCACTCATGGAGCTGCCGAAGCCTATAATTCACCAGCAGAGATATACTATGCTCTACTTGAGGTTTTATTCAGCCTGATGCTTTGTGCTGGCTGTGCCTTCTACGTTTACAAAGCAGAAAAAATCAAATAAGCGCGTGTCCAAACAACTTCCTCTACAGTTTGAATTCCAATCAAACCAAAATTTCAATACCTTCTACCCTGGTAGTAATGAGGAAGTTATTAATCACCTGCGCCATATTTTTAGCAATAGCGAACAACAAATTTTTTTATGGGGTGAAGCAGGCACAGGAAAGACACATTTACTTCAAGCCATTAGCCAGGAAAGTGATCTACAAAATAAAACTAGCTTCTATTTTTGTTTCGAAAACAATGCTCTACCAAACCCGGAAATGCTAAACGGTCTTGATAGCTTTGATATTGTTTGCTTTGATAACATTGAACAAATAGCTGAAAACAGTGAGTGGGAACATGCTTTTTTTAATTTCTTTAATTTGCACCGAGACGCAAACAAAAAGCTAATTTTATCAGCACACTGTCCTCCTAAATTCTTGCCTATACAACTTCCCGACCTTAAAACCCGGATGAACTGGGGGCTTACTTTGAAGCTATCCACCTTATCAGATGAGCAACAGCTCAATGCTCTGATACATAAAGCGAATGATTTAGGATTCGATATTCCCGTTAATGTCGGGCGCTTTCTAATGTCTCATTATGCCCGTGACTTGCCATCAATCTGGATTCTACTAGATAAAATAAACCATGAAACATTGGCTGCTAAACGTAAACTAACAATCCCCTTTTTAAAACAGATCATGAGCGAACAGGAAAGCTCATGAGGCAAGATAAAATCCTGATCGTTGGAACTGGGGCTCTGGGTAGTTTTTATGGTGCACTGTTAAGCAAAGCAGGCGCAGATGTTTCTGTTGTTTGCCGCTCAGATTACCCAACGGTGAAACAAAATGGTTTTCAAATTAAAAGTGATGAGCTGGGCAACTGGACATTCAAACCGTCCCAAGTATTAAAAAGTACAGCTGAATACAAAGACCAGGCTGACTACATAATCTTATGCACCAAAGTCATCCCGGAAATCGACTGTGTTGAATTAATAAAACCGGCTGTTGATTCGGAAACCCGTATAACTCTGATTCAAAATGGAGTAGAAATCGAGCAGCCGTTAGTGAAGGCCTTTCCTGATAATGAAATTATTAGTGGTTTAGCCTTTGTATGCTGTAACAGAATCGCTCCAGGGTTAACCCATCATATAGCTTATGGAAAATTAACTTTAGGTCAGGTTAATCAAGCGGGGCAAGCTTCAATTAGCAGTCAACATTTAGCTGATTTAATAAACAAGGCTGGCATAGAATCAAAAGTATCAGAGCAAATTTTAACTGACCGCTGGCTAAAATGTCTTTGGAATGCCCCCTTTAATCCACTTTCAGTATTATCTGGCGGTTTATCTACAGCTGATATTTTGTCTACTCAGGAAGTCCTTATCCGCAAGATCATGCAAGAAGTCATGCATATTGCTCATGCATGCGGCCACCCTTTAGCGGCTGATAGCATAGAGACCAATATAAGGAATACCTATGCCATGCCACCATATAAAACTAGCATGTTATTAGACTACGAGAGATATCAAACCATGGAAATTGAGGCAATCCTTGGTAATACCTTGTCTGCAGCCAAAAGAGAAAAGATTTCCTGCCCGACACTAGAAACCTTGTATTCATTGATGAAACTCATAGAAATAAGAGTTAATAAAATTCAGCATTGACAATAAAAAACGACTAACAACAAATATTTCACACTATAAAACTGTTTTTTTAAAATTTTAGTGTAAAATAGGAGGATTTTCGAAGTATAAATTATTTTTTTCTTTGAATAGTTAAAGCACGAGCGCTTAATTTATCGCCTTAAAGCTGGTTAGACCAAATCATTGGACCAACTCGCTCAAGAAGTATAAATACCTTTACTCTAAGATTTAAACGCTTAGATTAAGAGGATAACCGTTTTTTTTATTTCCATTTTTAGAGTACAAACATGACAGATCTATCCCTCTACAGAAACATCGGCATATTCGCCCACGTTGATGCTGGTAAAACAACAACAACTGAACGAATTTTAAAGCTTACGGGTAAAATCCATAAACTAGGCGAAGTACATGATGGTGCTGCGACTACAGACTTCATGGAACAAGAACAAGAACGTGGTATTACTATCCAATCAGCGGCAACATCATGCTTCTGGGACAACCACCGCTTTAACATTATCGACACTCCTGGACACGTCGACTTCACCATCGAAGTTTACCGTTCATTAAAGGTGCTAGATGGTGGTATCGGTGTATTCTGCGGATCTGGCGGTGTTGAGCCTCAGTCAGAAACCAACTGGCGTTATGCAAACGACTCTGAAGTAGCTCGTGTTATCTTAGTTAACAAACTGGATCGTCTAGGAGCAGATTTCTATCGCGTTGTTAAACAAGTTGAAGACGTGTTAGGCGCAAACCCATTAGTTATGGTTTTACCCATTGGTGAAGAAGATGATTTTTCTGGTGTTGTTGACCTACTAACGCGTAAAGCATGGGTATGGGATAACTCTGGCGACCCAACTAACTTTGAAATTCAAGATGTACCAGCTGACATGGTTGATACTGTTGAAGAATGGCGTGAAAAACTAATTGAAACAGCTGTTGAACAAGATGACGATGCAATGGAAAAATACCTGGACGGCGAAGAGCCGGATATGGAAACCATTAAAGCCTGCATTCGCAAAGGAACAATCAACCTTGATTTCTTCCCTACTTATTGCGGCTCTGCATTCAAAAACAAAGGCATTCAATTAGTACTAAACGCAGTTGTTGACTACCTACCATCACCTACTGAAGTTAAACCACAACCAGAAGTTGATGACGAAGGTGAAGAAACAGGTGAACTTGCCATTGTTGATGTCGATCGCCCATTCCGTGCTTTAGCCTTCAAAATCATGGACGACCGTTATGGCGCTCTAACCTTTATTCGTATTTACTCAGGTAAATTAAATAAAGGCGACTCTGTTATGAACAGCTACACAGGCAAGTCAGAACGTGTTGGTCGCATGGTTGAAATGCATGCGGATGAGCGTATTGAACTTGATTCAGCTCAAGCCGGCGATATTATTGCTGTTGTAGGTATGAAAAACGTACAAACTGGACATACCTTATGTGACCCTAAGAATCCAGCCACCTTAGAGCCAATGGTATTCCCTGATCCAGTTATCTCGATTGCGGTTGCTCCAAAAGATAAAGCCGGATCTGAAAAAATGGGTATTGCTATCGGTAAAATGATCGCTGAAGATCCATCTTTCCGCGTTGAAACTGACGAAGATTCTGGCGAAACCATCCTTAGAGGCATGGGAGAACTGCATTTAGATATTAAAATTGATATCTTAAAGCGTACTCACGGCATTGATGTTGAAGTTGGCAAACCTCAGGTTGCTTACCGCGAAACAATCACTAAAAGTGTTGAAGACAGCTACACCCACAAGAAACAGTCTGGCGGATCTGGTCAATACGGTAAAATTGATTACATCATCGAACCAGGTGAACCAGGTACTGGCTTTATTTTTGAATCTAAAGT
>ENA-ORXI01000481-ORXI01000481.1-sediment-metagenome-genome-assembly--contig:-NODE-481-length-32862-cov-4.845692_pt1 | contig 32862 bp, 24 predicted proteins | sample MGYA00237861_ERZ511468 | MGnify/ENA primary metagenome ERZ511468 (study PRJEB26299, sample SAMN06266213) | sediment metagenome | isolation source: Hudson Canyon methane seep mesocosm | place: USA:Hudson... | reverse complement strand
AGTTTTCCCTTATTGCTTTTAATTATAATTAAGACACAATTTGTTCCCTCGAGAACTCATGCGTTGGCAAACATTAAGCCTACTGAAATTATTAGTCAAGCATCTTTCCTGTTTTTTTTAAGACTTTTCCCTTATCTTTTTCGGGAACTTTTTCCCGAGACTGTAACCGCATGAAAATAAAGGGTTAATGATTTTAGCCCAGATCTGCGGCACGATCTTTGATCCAAGCTATCGCCGACTTAATCGAAGATAATGCGCGCTCAGATCCTAACAATTCCAGCGTAAGATCTAACGGTGGTGAGATTGTATTACCTGTAATGGCGACACGAATAGGCTGGGCAACCTTGCCCATGCCTACTTCTCTTGCCACTGAACATTCCTTTATATGGGTATGGATAGCTTCGGCCTTCCATTCAGGTAGTGCAGCAAGGCGTTGCAGCATATCCTCTAATATTTCGACACTGGCTATTGTTAGGTTCTTTTTAGCTGCTTTTTCGTTATAGTCTGTGACATCTTTGTAGAAGTAGCGGCTATTTGCAGCCATTTCAACTAATGTTTTTGCTCGTTCTTGTTGCAGCTTAACAACTTCGACTAATTCTGGTCCTTGACTAGGATCGATATTTAAGGCCCCCATATGCCAACTTAAGTGGTGAGCAATATGTTCCGGCGAGCTTGTCTTTATATAGTGTTGATTGAGCCATAATAATTTATCAGTATTGAAACTTGATGCAGACTTATTGACATCCGTGATATCAAATAAAGACACCATCTCATCAATCGAAAAGATCTCTTGATCACCATGCGACCAACCTAAACGTACTAAATAGTTTAATAATGCTTCTGGTAAAAAACCATCATCTCGGTAACTCATAACACTAACCGCACCATGACGTTTTGACAAACGAGCACCATCATCGCCCAATATCATCGGCAGATGGGCAAAGATTGGTACATCAGCCCCCAGTGCTTTAAAGATGTTAATTTGTCTCGGCGAGTTATTTAAATGGTCATCGCCACGGATAACATGCGTCAGGCCCATATCCAGATCGTCAACCACAACCGTCAAGTTATAGGTTGGTGTACCATCAGGCCGCGCTATAACCAAGTCATCTAGCTCACTATTTTGGAATTCGACATTGCCTCTAACTTCATCTTTAACAATCACACTACCCGCAGTCGGATTCTTAAAGCGGATAACGGGCTTCACACCCTGTTTCGGTGTTTGTAAATGTCTGCAACGACCATCATAACGAGGTTTTTCTTTATTGGCGCGCTGCTGTTCACGTAATTCTTCTAACTCATCTTTTGAACAATAACAGTAATAAGCATCACCTTGCTCTAATAACTGTGCAATTATTTCTTTATAACGATCAAAACGCTGAGTTTGATAAAAAGGACCTTCATCATATTCAAGCCCTAACCAGGTCATACCTTCTAAAATAGCATTTACAGATTCAGCGGTAGAGCGTTCAAGATCTGTATCTTCAATTCTTAAAATAAATTGACCACCGTGTTTGCGAGCATACAACCATGAAAATAATGCTGTGCGCGCACCACCAACATGTAAATAACCAGTTGGGCTAGGGGCAAATCGGGTACGAATAGTCATATTTACTTTACTCTATTATTCAAATAACGATATTGTATCAATATGTACGACATATATATAAAGTATATATTGAACTATTTTCATCATTATTCAGTCGTATTTTTCTTAATGATCTCAAATCAAGGCATTACTGACATGCAGAAATTCTTTCTTTCTATGCTGAGCCTACCATTCCTTATGCTGCTCTCCTCTTGTTATGCTGACACTCAATACCCCGTCAAAGAAGTTATATCTGGAATTTATTACCATCAAGGTGTTCATGAAGAGCCCGCTGAAAGTAATATTGGTGCGATTGCCAATGTCGGTTTTATTATCGGCGAACAGTGTGTTGCCGTTATTGATAGTGGCGGCAGTTATCTTGAAGGTTCTTATTTAAGACAAGCCATTAAAAACACGACTAAATTACCTATCTGTTATGTCATTAATACCCATGTTCATCCTGACCATATATTTGGTAATGCCGCATTTAAAGACGATCAACCAACATATGTCGGGCATGAAAAACTTGCCGCTGCTATCGCGGCAAGAGAAGGGTACTTTGCTAAAACATTCGAAGTGACATTAGGTAAAGCATATACTGGAACTGAGTTTATCTCGCCGACACTAACGGCTTCTATAGATAAACCTATCACCATCAACTTAGGTAACCGTGAGCTAATATTGACCGCCTACTCCACTTCGCATACTGATCACGATTTAACTGTCTTAGATAGTAAAACAAAAACATTATGGACCGGTGACTTGCTATTTATGGGCCGTATACCTGTTATGGACGGCAGTATAAATGGCTGGATTAAAACAATGACTCAGATGCAAACCATGGATATTAATTTCCTTATTCCAGGTCACGGCGAGGCAAGTAGCGACAAATGGCAACAAGGTCTTAAAAAGCAGCTTGATTACTTTACCCTATTGCGAGATGAAATTCGTGTAATCATTGAAGACTTAGGTACAATCGACCAGGCCTCTAAAGAAGTTGGAATACTTGAGCAAAATAGTTGGGAACTATTTGAACATTACCACCGTCGTAATGTTACCGCCTCATTTGTTCAGCTTGAGTGGGAATAATTACAAAAAAAACAATGGAGAGAAATTATGTTCAGCCGTATCTTAACCTTACTAATCATCAGCCTCACATTTTTCAATGTGTCGGCCTATGCAGCGACACCTAGCGAACCACTATGGCCAACACTGAAAACAGCCTATTTTGGTGATACAGAAATTCGTGAAGATGCCAATGACTTACTTGTTATTGAAGCACCTAAACGTGCTGAAGATGCTGCGATAGTACCTATTACAGTTAAATCTCTCGTTGCTCAAACTGCAGATAAATATATTAAAAATATTCATATCGTTATTGATAATAATCCTGAACCTTACTCAGCTAATTTCAGCTTATCTCCTGAATTAGGTTTAATCGACATATCAACACGTATGCGTGTTGACCAATACACCTTTGTTCGTGCGATTGCAGAAATGAATGATGGCTCTTTACATATGGTATCTCGTTTTGTAAAAGCATCGGGTGGCTGTAGTGCTCCAGCAGGTAAAGATGCTGCTGCCGCATTAGCTAGATTAGGAAAAATGCAAATTCGTATGCGCAAACCTACCGTTGGTAAACCTGTACAAGCACAAGTCATTGTAAGTCACCCTAACTATAATGGTTTACAGTTCGACCAAAAATCACGTCTCTATATTGATGCACATTACGTAAAAAATGTTGCCATCAGTTATAACGACAAACCTTTAATTTCTGTTGATACCGGTATTTCGGTAAGCGAAGATCCAAGTATCCGTTTTACATTCACTCCTACTGAGGCCGGAGCATTAAGTGCCAATGTTGTAGATAGTAAAGGTCAGAAGTTCAGTCATTCGAAAGATATTTAATTTAAAGCAATAAAAAAGGCCGCATAAGCGGCCTTTTTTATTTGTATTTTTTTACCATTATCGTCTAATTCGGCAACTCTTATAAGCTTCTGCATGTGTTTCTTTAAAGAGAGTGATGCCATCCTTAACATCGGTATCATCTCTAAACACGCCACCTCGGTCACCCGGTAAGTTGCTAAATCGAAATCCTGCATTTGCATCTTCATATTGGCGCTGCGTAAAGACTTCCGCTAACTTATCAATCACACATGAACATTTATGTGTTGCTTCATATATATTCATTTTGCCTTGATTAAGTGCAATGCAATCCTGAACATAATGTACACGAACAACGGTTGTGAAATCATTTGCGACACCTAGACCTGGTAGTGCTATTAATCCTGCAAGCAATACTGACATACTGATTTTTTTCATTAAGTTACTCCTCTATATTTCCCATATTTGCTTATGGATTAAAGACATTAATACCGTGGCCTTAGTTCCATTCACTTAGGCATAAGCTTTGAGCATCATACCCGAACTTTTATCTTTCGTATCTAAATGACCATAATCTTATTAACTGTTTACTTCACATTACCCTATAAATTCGGGTAGACTTCATATTTTATAAGATGCTAACAAGCAAACTAAAGGACAGGAAATTTATGAAAAAGTTGTTACTTCACCTTGATACAGATCCAGTTCCAAGTGCATTTGACCAAGCTGTTGCCTACGATTCTGGCGTAGATAATATTATTACTTATGGCGGTGTAACGCGTGACAACGTCACTCCTCATGTCCATGGCATGATCTTTACTCGCGGTGGTAAAAACCTAAAGAACAGTGCCATTTTTATCGGTGGCTCTAATGTGCCTGCCAGTGAACTTGTTGGTAAAGCCGTTAAAAAAGCATTTTTTGGCCCTGTTAGTGTCTCAGTCATGCTGGATCCAAATGGTTCCAATACTACTGCAGCCGCCATTGCCCGCAAAGTGATGAATAATTACGATATTAAAGGAAAAAAAGTAGTTATAGTTGGCGCCGGCCCTGTTGGCCAACGTAGTGCCCTTTACTTCTTAAAAGAGGGTGCAGCTGAAGTTGTTATCACCTCTCGTAGCTTATCTCGCGCAAAAGTGATTACCGACCAAATAAAATCATCCTACGGCGTCGATGTGACACCTGGTGAAAGTCGTAGTGATGAAGCTGTTGCAGACTTATTAGTGGGTGCCCATGTTGCCATTGCTACGGGGCCTGCCGGCGTCTGTATCTTGCCAAAACTAGCATGGTCTGGAAATACAACATTAGAAATCATTGCTGATGTAAATGCGGTTCCACCAATGGGTGTTGAAGGTTTAGAAGTAATGGACAATGGTACTGAAAAAGAAGGTATTCGCTTCTACGGTGCTATCGCTATAGGTAACTTCAAAATGAAAGTACATCGTGGTGCAGTAGAATCTTTGTTTGACAGTAATGACCAATTCTTAGATGAAACAACTATTTACGATATTGCTTGTAAAATTGACTCTTAAATAGTGACAGTAATACTGCAGGAGACTGCTCACCCAAACACAAAGATTCGGGTGAGCGCTCCAGCTCGACTCCATTTAGGTTTTCTTGATTTAAATGGTGAAGCTGGAAGAAAATTTGGTAGCATTGGTTTAGCGATTGATTCACATCGCACAGTCATCGAAGTAGAAGCTGCTGAAATATTTAGCATCCATTCAGTAGCAAATATACCGACATCAATTACTACAAAAATTGAACGTATCGTTGATAAATTCTATCGTTCTCTTGGTCAACAAATCCCTAAAAACAAGCAAGGTATAAAACTATCATTGCTTGAACTCATCCCTGAACATGCTGGTTTGGGCTCTGGCACTCAATTTGCGCTTACAATCGGCACTCTATTGTGTAAATGGCACAATATCACCGCAAGCACGCCAGAAATTGCATATCACTTGGGTCGAGGTTCACGTTCAGGAATAGGTATTGCCACATTTGATCAAGGTGGATTCATCATTGATGGTGGCTTAAGTAACTCATCTAAAATCCCGCCCTTATTAGCCCACCATGATTTTCCACCTTCATGGCGAATTATCATGATCATGGATCAAGGCAGCCAAGGTGTTCATGGCAGTGAAGAAGTTAACGCATTTACCGATCTACCAACTTTCCCCCTAGCGGATTCACAAGCAATCTGCCACCTAAGCTTAATGAAGTTATTACCTGCGCTGGTAGAAAAGAACATAGTCCCTTTTGGTCAAGCAATTACCGATATTCAGACCCTCATCGGTGACCATTTTGCCCCCGCACAAGGCGGTCGTTATACTAGTCCCTCAGTCGCTAAATTATTACTCCATGCTCAACAACTTGGTCACACTGGTATCGCTCAAAGCTCCTGGGGACCAACGGGCTGCATATTTGTCGATGGTGATGATGCTGCACAACAATTAATTGAAAAACTCGGCTATTATAGTCATAAAGAGGGTATTAAAAACCTTTCATTAATAATTGCATATGCCAATTCAAATGGTGCAAATATTGAAATTAGTAGCAAATAAAGATTATGATGGTAACAATAACTAATAAAACCTATATATAAAGGATCTTCCATGGCTAAACGTTCAATTATTCACATGATCAACCCAATGGTTCACAACAGTCCATTTGATATTAATATGGCGGTTGATGCTGGTTACGAAGTCATCGTGCCCTATGAAAATATTAAACTAGAAGAAGTTCACAACTTAGCCCAAGATGCTATTTTCTCCCGTGGACCCTCTGGTGTTAAGAAAACGGCGATGTTCATCGGTGGTCGTGATATCGGTCTAGCAATGGATATGCTTGATCAAGCAAAAAAAGCGATGGTACCGCCTTTTGAAATTTCTGTTTTTGCTGATCCAAGTGGCGCATTCACAACAGCAGGTGCATTAGTTGCTTGTGTAGAAAAAGAATTGAAGAAAAACTTTAATCAAGGTTTAGAAGGTACTCGCGCTATTGTTTTCGGTGGTACTGGACCTGTTGGTTTAGCAACAGCTGTTATCGCCGCGCAACAAGGTGCTGATACAACAATCGTGGATCATTTCTCAATTGATACTGCACTTGAGTTTGCCGCTGAAGCGAAACAACGTTATGGCGTAGAGCTTCGTGCAACTGCTGCAGCATCTGATGCTGATAAAGCACGCCTAATCTCAAATGCTGATCTTGTCTTCTGTACGGCTAAAGCAGGTATACAAGTTCTAAATGCGTCTGTATTAGAAGATGCCAAACAATTAAAAGTAGCTGGCGATGTTAATGCTGTTCCGCCTCTAGGTATTGAAGGTATTGGCATTATGGACTTTGGTGAACCATTGGCTCATGCTACAAATTCTAAAGGTGCAGTTGCTATTGGTGCTCTTGCCGTGGGTAATGTGAAATATCAATTACAACAAGCGCTATTAACTGAAACTCTAGAAGCAGTGAAACCTGTTTACTTAGACTTCCGTAATGCATTTGATGGTGCTCAAAAACTAGTTTAGCTCAACTGAAAAACTATGCCAAATAAACGCAAAGCTGTACTAATCTTTGCGCAAAGTGGTCGCTTTTTAGCTCAGTCAGCCACCCAAGCCGGTTATCGTGTTTGGGTGGCTGATTGCTTTGGTGACCAAGATACGATTTCAAGCTGTGAACGCTGGCAACAACTACCTCCCTTTGCTCAACTATCATTAGATGATATTTTAGCTACTTTCAATCAGCTTACTCAAGGTGAACACTGCCTGCTCATTTGTGGCAGTGGAATTGAAGCAGCCTTCTCTATCCTAGACAAACTACCTGATCATATACAGCTCATTGGTAATTCATTTAATACCATTCGCACCATCAAAACAGCCCCATTATTTTTTGCAGCATTGGCAAAATTAAATCTGCCCTTTCCTGACACGCTATTCGAACCACCTAAAGTCAGCTCTACTTGGCTAGTGAAATCAGCCTCAGGTTTAGGTGGCAATCATATTCACTACCTAGATAATATCACTCCCTCTCAAGAGCATTATTTTCAACGTTTTATTACTGGAAAATATGGGTCAGTATTGTTTTCAGCTAATAACAGTTACGCTCAATTGATCAGTATTAATCAGCAATTTTTATCTTCAAACGAAAAAACACCCTTTCGCCTCGGCAAGATTGAAACACCTTGGCAAATACCCACAGTCCATATAAAACATCTTCAGTTCGCGATTAATAAACTCAGTTCTGAACTAGGTCTTATGGGCATCAATAGCCTAGACTTTGTCATTTCTGACCACGATGAACTCATGTTGCTTGAAATCAACCCTAGACTAAGTGCTTCAGCAGAATTAACTGATAATAAAGCCGGCTTATTCACGCTTCACATAAATGCCTGCCTAAACCAAACTGAAGCTTCACCACAGTGTGAACTTACTAATAATAAAGTGTCACTAAAGTATATTTATGCACCTCATAAAGTTACTGTTCCTGTGGAGATGAAGTGGCCAACACAATGCCATGATTTACCCGTCTCAGGTACGCTTATCCATAAAGGTACACCTATCTGTACATCAATCGTGCATTTTGATGAGGGTCAACAAAGTGACTCATTACATACTTCAGTAGAACAAAGGATATTTAGCCAACTGTTATTATCAGCTTAAAATAAACTTTTCTAGCTGATTCTTTGCGAGACCTTATTCTGACATGAATCACACTCATTTCAGCAATAACTGAGCCGTTTTAACAGTACTCACTATGACCATGCGTTTATTGGGCTTTAAAAGGTCTACTTGATCAACAAGGCATTGATTTAAACATCAATGCCAACAACAAAATAATACTAGCTCATGAGGAAATAAACACTCATGAGCTAACTTAAGCTTAATTATTTATAGATTATCGTCTTCGAAGTTATAGTCGAGGTTTTGTGATGGTTCCTGAATATAGTAGCCCATCGCATAATCAACACCTAGTCGCCACAATAGCGCTAAACTATTCGCATCTGAAACAAACTCAGCGATACTATGTTTACCTGCTTGTTTACTCATATCAATAATTGATTTTACTGCCGCCTGATTTTCAGGATCTTTCGACATGTTTTCAACAAAATCACCATTAATTTTCAAATAATCAACATCAAGTACACTCAGACTATATGAGAAATCTAAGCCAGAACCAAAATGTTCTAAACCAAACTCACAGCCTATGCCTTTTAATTTAGCAATCACATCTTTGGTGTAGTCCAAATGCTCTAATGCCGCAGTCTCACTCACTTCAAAGACAAGTGCTGAGCCCGGCAAATCATGTTGAGTCAATAACTGCTTTATCCTATCTATAAAATTATCTTTATATAATGTTTGTTTGGATAATTTTATAAAGAAGCGTGTTTTGGGATAGTCTTTTCTATGATTGGCAAGCGAACTCAACGCATGTGAAAGCACCCAGTCATCCACTTTTGCCATTAATTCTGATTCATCAATATCAATATATTTAATGAATTTCTCTGCTTCGATGACAGAACCATCACCTTCTTGCATTCTTATTAGCACATCGTAAAGCTCTTGCTCTTCTCCGTGCAGACTTACAATCGGCTGATAATGTAGTTCAAAATGGTCTGCTCGTAATGCTTCTTCGATACGTTCCACCCAAAAAGAAGATTCTTCCGTCTTATCAACACTACTTTTATCTGATTGTGTTGGTTGGTATCGCATCACACGATTACCACCTGCACGTTGTGCTTGGAAACACGCCTTATCTGCACGATCTAGGCCGACAGATGATGAAGCTAAACTTTCGGTAATTCGGCTCACCCCAATACTGCAGCGGAGATCAATCATTTTGCCATTGGTTTGCGAAGTGTAGTCCTGAACAATTTGACGATACGCTTCGGCGCGTTGATCAACATGGACATCATCACCACTCGCAATCAAAACGGTGAAGACTTGGTCTGAGTAACGCGCCAAGAACTCATCGTCAACACAGGCCTTACGTAATCGCTCGGAAACGCCTTTTAATACCATATCGTAACCTGCTAAACCGACTTTTTCTTTAATACCCTGAAACTCATCGATAACCAGATATAACAATCCTGACGGTTCATCTTTTCGTACCGCTTGCTCAAGCTCATCCATAAAACGAACGCGATTATAAAGCCCGGTCACGGAATCATGATCACGGAATTCAGCTAATAACTCATCTGAAACTTCTGTAGAAATAACTTCATGCTCTTTTTCACGAATCACCAGCTGAGTACAATGTTCACCTTCTACTTCAGCGTGACTAAACTCGATTGTAGTCTCAAATTCATCACGGTCTGCAGTGATACAAAGCACCGTAACTTCCTCTGGTTTTGCATCAGATCGCTCTGAAAACTTTCTATAAGCCGTTTTAAACTTCGCATGGTCTGTTGAAGCAATCATATCCAGAATGGATAAACCATCAACATCTTCTGTATCAGCGTACCCAAACAGGGTCAAGTATGAATGGTTGACATAAATATGCATGCCTTCATGCACATACGCCACAGCATCGCGAGAACTTTCCAATAATAGCCGAGAACGCTTTTCACTTTCCCGTAGCGCGCGCTCATTACGGCGGCTCAGACGGCGCACAAATAAGTTATCTAACTCTCGTTCCAATACATACGGTAGTCGCACGGTATCGCTAAATTGTATGATATCTTTGGCACCAATATCATAATAATCATCCATATCACCTTGCTCGCTCACTAAGATGACACAAGGAATATCTCGACCTAAACGATGAATTAACTCTAATAAACGGTGAGGAGATGTCTCTTCAATGGTGTCTCGACAAAAAATCATATCCCAAGAATGATCTCTTATGGCATTTTCTATTTCTTCTAGTGTTTCATAACGAGACGCTCTGACAGCATGACCTGTTCGCCTAATTAGATTAATAACACTTTCAGCATCAGTCAGTGATTTATCGACTAACATTAAACGTAGAACATCTTCATTTCTAGCCACGGTTTTTATCCCCTTTGACAAAGGCTTTTGGCTGGACACCTTCTAAATTCATCATTTGCCCTTCCATCCACTGATAAACTTGCTGATTCAGTTGAGCAGCAGTTTTATCTTGCACTTCTATTTTTTCACCGATCATCATTTTTATTTGCATGGGATATTTAATAAACCCCTTTTTTGGCCAGGCCTTTCCTGCATTATGTGCAACAGGAATAACATTGGCTCCCGATTCTATTGCGAGTTTTGCACCACCGATACCAAAGCGACCTATATTACCAGGTGGAATACGTGTACCTTCTGGATATATTACTACCCATGAGCCAGATAATAAACGTTGTGTACCTTGTTCAATGACCTGATTGAGCGCCTTTCTTCCGGCACTACGATCAATGGCAATCGGATTTAAGGCGGCAAGCCCCCAACCAAAAAAAGGGATCCACAATAATTCTCGCTTCAACACCCATACCTGTTGGGGAAAAACGACTTGCAAGGCAAGTGTCTCCCATGCTGATTGATGTTTACACATAATAATGCATGGTTGTTCCGTTATATGTTCTAAACCTTCAATTTGATAACTAATGCCACAAATATTTTCTAATAACCAAAGGTTAATATGCGCCCATTTACTCACCACTTTATAACGCAAGGTAAATGGCAGAGGCCATAACAAGACCCCTAATAAAGAAAATAGTACCGTCGTAAGGATCTGTAAACTGGTAAACAATAAAGATCGTAGAAATAACATTACAGTGATGGTTCCAACAATGCTGTCACCACAGCTGATAAATCGTCATAAACCGCTACCCCTTCGGGAATACCTTGACTCAGTGTGCGCTCTCCCTTGCCAGTCTTAACAAGCATTGGCGTTGCACCTGCCGCTTGTGCAGCGAGTAAATCTCGTAATGAATCCCCCACAGCAGGCACCCCTGCTAAATCAATACGCAAACGATTCGCCAATTCACTATAAGCACCCTGTTTAGGTTTACGACACTCACAGTCATCTTCCGGCCCATGAGGACAATAAAGAATAGACTCAATCTTACCGCCTACTTGCGCCAACATGCGACGCATTTTGCTATGGATCCGCGTTAGTGTATCGACATCAAGTAAGCCGCGAGCAATGCCGGATTGATTACTAATCACCACCACACGATAACCAGCATGATTCAAGCGAGCAATTGCTTCTAAACTGCCTTCAATCGGCTCCCATTCTGCAGGCGACTTAATAAAGTCATCCGAATCATGATTGATAACACCATCTCGATCCAGAATTATGAGTGACATGGCAAAGGCTTCCTCATTCCTGAAGATGAGAAATATCAGCGACACCTAAAAACAAGGCGCGTGTTTGATTTAATAAGGCCAAACGGTTTTCTCTAACCGTAAGATCCTCTGCCATCACCATCACTTCATCAAAGAAACCATCAACCGTTTCTCGCATGTCAGCCAAGGTATTTAATACACCTGCATAATCAGCCTTAGCCATCAAAGGTTCAACCGAACTTGTTACGCTAAGCAATTTTTCTGCTAAGGCTAGTTCCGCCGGCTCAACTAATAAGCTGGTATCAATTGCACCTGCATCACCTTCAGCATCATTTTTACGCAGAATATTGGCAATACGTTTATTACCTGCCGCTAACGCTTCCGCTTGTTCTAATTGGCGGAATTCAGCAACCGCAGTTAAACGCTGCATAAAGTCTAAAGGTCGTGTTGATTTAACGGCTAATACCGCTTCAAACACATCGGCCTTAAAGCCTTTATCTTGACTATAACCACGTAGACGATCAAAGAAATATTGCATAACTTGAGCAGTGACCTCTTTTTCCGTCAGCACATCATCAAAGCCTAGTTGTGCTTGTTCTAGCAGTGCTTGTAGGTCAAGGTCCAAACCAGCTTCAATCACAATTCGCAATACACCTAATGCTGCACGACGTAATGCAAATGGGTCTTTAACACCTGTTGGTGGTTGACCGATACCAAATAAACCCACCAGCGTATCTAGTTTTTCAGCCAAGCTGACCGCTTGACCTGACGCTGTTTGTGGCAGTCTATCGCCAGCAAAGCGAGGTAAATATTGCTCATCTAATGCTTCAGCAACATCATCATGCTCGCCATCTAAACGTGCGTAATAACGGCCCATAATTCCTTGTAAGTCAGGGAATTCTCCGACCATCTCAGTCACTAAATCACATTTTGCTAATAACGCAGCACGTTCAGCTAATGGCGCATCACCACCAATCTCCGTGGCAATAACAGCTGCTAATTTTGCAACACGTGCAGATTTGTCATAGACCGTGCCCAATTTGTTTTGGAATACGATTGTTTTTAATTGTTCTTGGCGATCAGCCAAAGGTCGTTTTCTATCTGTTTCCCAGAAAAAAGCGGAATCACTTAATCGGGGCAAGATAACACGCTCATTACCTGCAATCACTTGAGCAGGATCGCGGCTTTCAATATTACAGATAGTGATAAAGTAAGGCAGTAAATCACCCGCTTTATCTCTCACTGCAAAATATTTCTGATGTTCTTCCATAGAAGAAATCAATGCTTCTGCTGGCAATTCCAGAAAACGTTTATCATATGAACCTGATAAGGCGACCGGCCATTCAACGAGCCCCGTCACTTCTTCCAATAAGTCTTCATTTAACACCGCTTCACCACCTAATGTCGATGCCAACTCTAATACTTGACCTCGAATGGCTTCACGTCGTGCAGTCATATCCACCAGCACATGACCTTCAGTTTCTAACTGAGGTGCATAGGTTTGGGCAGACTGAATTCGAATTGCTTCAGGATGATGGAAACGATGACCACGACTGTCACGACCTGATGACACTCCCAATAAGTCGACTGGGATAACGTCATCACCAAACAATAACACCAACCAATGCACGGGACGCACAAATTCACCCGGTAAATCAGACCAACGCATACGCTTTGGAATCGGTAAATCATTGAGTGCTTGTTGCAAGATATCAGGAATCAGACTAGTTGCTTGCGCACCTACCTGCTCTTTCTTAAAGACCAGCCATGCACCTTTATCTGTTTCTAATTTTCCTAGTTCTTCAACTTCAACACCACATGAACGAGCAAAACCTTGTACCGCTCGGGTTGGATTACCATCATCATCAAATGCTGCTGCAACTGCTGGGCCACGACGTTCAACGATGCGATCTTCCTGGCTTTCTTGCAGACCATCAACAATCACTGCCATGCGACGAGGTGCCGCATAAGAGCGAATAGAATCAAAGCTCAGCTCAGCCTTTTCAAGCCCCTGCTTAATGCCCGACTCAAATGCTTGAATTAGTTTTTTTAGTGCCTTAGGCGGTAACTCTTCAGTACCTAGCTCAATCAATAAATCACGCGTATTAGTCATGATTTAGCCTCCTTGTTTGCTGACGCTAACATAGGAAAGCCCAACGATTCTCGACGTTCATAATAAGCTTTTGCCACAGCACGCGCTAATGTGCGTACACGCAAAATAAAGCGTTGACGTTCTGTTACTGAAATCGCTTTTCGAGCATCTAATAAATTAAAGGTATGTGATGCTTTTAATACCAACTCATAGGCAGGTAAAGGCAATCCCGCTTCAATCATGCGAGCACTCTCACGTTCATAGGTATCAAAGTTAACAAACAAACTATCAACATCAGCATGATCAAAATTGTATTCTGACATTTCTACTTCATTTTGGTGGAATACATCACCGTAGCTTACTGTGCCATTTGGACCTTCAGACCACACTAGGTCATACACACTGCTTACGCCTTGCAAATACATAGCAATACGTTCTAAACCATAAGTAATTTCACCAGCGACGGGACTACATTCTAGCCCGCCAACTTGCTGGAAGTAGGTAAACTGTGTCACCTCCATTCCGTTTAGCCAGATTTCCCAACCAAGCCCCCAAGCACCTAATGTTGGCGATTCCCAGTTATCTTCTACAAAGCGAATGTCATGAACAGAGGTATCTAAACCCAACATTTTCAATGAGTCTAAATACAACTCTTGAATATTGATTGGCGCAGGTTTTAAGATTACTTGGAACTGATAATAATGCTGTAAACGGTTTGGGTTTTCACCATATCGTCCATCTGTTGGGCGGCGTGATGGCTGAACATAAGCAGCATTCCATGGCTCAGGACCAATTGCCCGCAAGAATGTTGCAGGATGAAATGTACCCGCACCCACTTCCATATCATAAGGTTGTAACAAGACGCAGCCTTGCTCAGCCCAGTATTGTTGAAGTCTCAAGATCAATTCTTGAAACGTTTTAGGCGTTTCCGCCACAGCTACCGATGTTGTAGTCATTCGTAAATATCACAATCTATAATCAAAAACTCTCTGATTATAGCGAAAATCAGACTAATCTTATAGGTATAGAATGAGATTCAAAATTAACATCGGGATCTTAAGAGAATCTATCTAGAAAAATTTCAGGTAAAATTCAATATTACTAAACATTTTTAGAGTTAACCATGAGTCGACATATCGGCATTGTAATGGATCCAATTTCAGCCATTACCATCAAAAAAGACAGTAGTTTTGCCATGTTACTAGCCGCTCAAGTAAAGGGTTGGAACTTGTATTACATGGAGCAAGATGACTTATTTCTTCATCAAGGTATTGTTTCAGCTGAAGTGAAGTCTCTGACTGTGACAGAAAATGCGGATGACTGGTATCAACTCGGTGATACAAAAACGCTCCCCTTAGCTGATCTTGATGTCATTTTAATGCGTAAAGATCCTCCTTTTGATATGGAATATATCTACAGCACCTATCTACTTGAACAAGCTCAACAAGCTGGTGTGCTCGTCGTTAATAACCCTCAGAGCCTACGTGATGCAAATGAGAAGTTATTTACAGCATGGTTTCCACAATGTTGCCCTGCCACCTTGGTGAGTCGAAAAGCAGACTTAATTCGCAGCTTTCAACAAGAACATGGCGATATTATTTTAAAGCCGCTTGATGGGATGGGTGGGGCATCTATTTTCCGCGTGAAACAGGATGATCCCAACTTTAGTGTGATTATTGAAATGCTCACCAATCATGGCAAAACATCGATCATGGCACAGCAGTTCATTCCTGAAATCGTTGATGGAGATAAACGTATTTTGCTCATAAATGGTGAGCCTGTACCTTATGCCCTAGCTCGCATTCCTGCTAAAGGAGAAACTAGAGGTAATCTTGCCGCAGGGGGACGAGCAGAAGGTCGACCACTAACAGATCACGATCGCTGGATTTGTCAGCAAGTGGGGCCTAAGTTACGTGAAAAAGGACTCTTATTTGTTGGCTTAGATGTTATTGGCAACTATCTAACAGAAATTAATGTCACAAGCCCGACCTGCATTAGAGAGCTAGACCAACAATTCAACCTTAATATAGCAGGCGATTTAATGGACTGCATTGAGCAACAACTATCATGAAATTAACGAACATTTTATTTATTAGTCTCCTGTTTCTACTATCAGGTTGTGAAAGCGAACCACAATCTCGCCAAGCTAAGTTCTTTGCCTTCGGTACCGAAATTGATGTCAGCCTCTACGATGTAACAACTGAAACAGCAAACAATACTATCGAAACATTAGAGCAGGCATTTTCCAATGTCGATAACACCTGGCATGCCTGGCAACCAAGTACTCTTTCGAATATCAACGCTGCAATTCATAATGGTGAAACTATTGAAGTTCAAGCTGACGTTGCCAAACTGATAGATCTTGCAAAAACACTTGCCAATAAAAGCCAAAACCTATTCAACCCTGCCGCCGGAAATTTATTTGAATTATGGGGTTTTCATCAAGACAACTGGTTTGAATCTCACCCGCCACCGAGTGAAACGGATCTTGCTAATTGGTTAAGTAACACCCCGACGATGGAAGATATACAGATCCATAATAGTGAACTTAGCAGTAGCAATACGAATGTTAAATTAGGCTTCGGCGGGTTTGCAAAAGGGTTTGCTGTTGATGCCGCTATCGACGCGCTAAAGGAACAAGGTATTAATAATGCGATTGTTAATATTGGCGGCGATCTTCGTGCCATCGGTAGCCATGGAAAACGACCTTGGATTATCGGTATTCGTCACCCACGTAAAAGCGGTATGATGGCATCCATTGCTTTGCATGGAGATGAGAGCGTATTTACATCAGGTGATTATGAACGGTTTTTTCAATATGAAGGTAAGCGCTACCCTCATATCATTGATCCTCGTACTGCTCAACCAGCCAGAGATGCAACTTCTGTAACGGTATTGCATACCAATGCCTCTATTGCAGATGCGGCCGCAACAGCACTTTTTGTTGCTGGCGATGACTGGCCAACGATTGCACAATCAATGGGAATCACGCATGTTATGTTGGTCAAACCAGACGGTCAAATTGAAATGAGCCCACAAATGGTTGAGCGCATTCGACTAACCGGTAACCTCAAACCTGCGATAATCAGAGAGTTATAGAGTTTATTATGGGAAAAATAACAGCCAATGATCGGCTAATTTTCACGCTATTATTTTCAGTTATTATCCACCTAGTAATCGTATTAGGCGTAAGTTTTCAAGCGACATCTCCTTTAACAAACTCACCTCAAATCAGCCTTGATATAACTCTCGTAAAACAACAAACAGAAGAGGCGCCAGAACAAGCTGATTTTTTAGCTCAGGTTAATAATGAAGGTGGTGGAGAAAGTGAACAAAAATCACCAGAGCCGAGTCCAGAATCTTCAGTTACTCCTAAGGAAGAGGCGTCATCAGTAAGTCCGCCAGCTAATAGTAAACCCGTTGCCAAACAAACCACTCCACCACAACTAGAGATACCGACAAAAGAAGTAAACGAACCCATTCCCACAAAAAAACCAGCAGCTAAGATCGAGGTCGAACCTCAAACCAGTCCAAGCAAAGCGATTGTTCAAAAGAAGGCAACGCGTATAGTAACTCAAGCACTGGAACAAGCTGAAGAGCGTCAAAACGAAGTTATAGAAGAATCCGCTGAGCCACCAAAACTCAATCCGCGACAATTAATTCTACCTAATCAATATGAAATCTCTCAACTTGAGAAAAAATTTGATGCTGCAGCAAGAGCACTCAGCAAACGTCCGAAAAAGCGACAAATATCAGCGGCTACGAAAGAATATTCAGCTGCGGCTTATATGAAATCATGGGAAATGAAAGTTGAACGTATTGGCAACTTTAACTACCCGCAAGAAGCAAAACGACAAGGGATAAATGGTGCATTAATGCTAACTGTTGATATAAACCCTGATGGTAGCGTACCAGCCGATGGCATCGTTGTATCTCGTTCGTCGGGACATAAAATACTTGATGATGCTGCCGTTCGAATTGTCAGACTGGGCGCACCTTATGCCACAATCCCAGAAAACGTACTTCAAGGCAACGATATGCTAACCATTATCCGTACTTGGAAGTTTGAAACTAACCGTGGCTTATCAACTCGCTAATACTGCTACCAAGTCATAGCCCATCTTTGCTTTACTACAATTACTCGGCGCCACATCAAATTGTGAACGTAACAGTTTCGCCAACTGATTTAAACTTTCAACATCACCCGACTTCAACTCTAGTTCTATCTCATGAATTGAACAGGATTGATCTCCAGCTCTAACTTCACCAAAATCATAAGCGAGTTCGACCTGTGAATTATCAGCTAAGGTTAGCTGCCAACTATCTCGTACAAAATCAGTGGTAAACAAAGGTGTAAGAGATGACCAAAGCGTTGTATTCTCAATCATATCGGCTAGAGGTGTTTGTCGAAGTGTAGATAGGTCCCATTGAGGACCTTGTAAGGGATATTCCCATTCATCACGTTGATGCAAACCTTCTTTTACTACGCCCGCTGTTTTTACTGTTTGCCACCACTGTTTATCATGCTGACGGAGACGTAATCCCAGCTTTTTCTTACTCAAGTACAAGTCAGCAGTATCGTAATAAGTACTCACTAAATGACTGCTTTCAACATCATGATCAGCCAACGCCATCAAGCTAGCTAACGAAGCTAGATTAATTTTCTGCTCGCTGTTCACTACCAACTTAATTTCTTGTTCTAAACTCATTATTTACGGCCCAGTTTGAAGTATAGTCATTAATTTATCGAAGCATTGATTTAGTCTAGAAAGTTCCTCTCTTGCAAGAAAAACATCTCCCTCTTGATAGTGCGAAAATAAATCATCTGCAGTTTGATGCAGCTCATCATGTGCCTGTTCCAATGCTATTAACCACTGTGGTTCAAAGTCAAATGCTTGTCCTGCACGTTTAATCCATGTGCCACATGAGCATTTTGTTTTGCGCATAATAGGCCACTCACCAAGCTCGCCCGGATCGGCTAATATATTTTTCTCAAAAGCGTGTTTCCATTTGTTTGTCACCAATATAAAGAGCTTACGTTGAATATCTACAATTGATAGGTCTTCATTATTTAATGACGTCCATTGTTGATTAGGCTTATAACTATTTAGCCACCCAATAAATTCACTTGCAGGCATAGGCCGAGAAATCCCATAACCTTGAGCTTGATTACAGCCCATCATCAATAACATTAAACCATGTTCAGTGGTTTCTACACCTTCGGCAATCACCTCTCGATCGAATGTATCAGCCAAGCCAATGACACCATCAATAATCGCATAATCATTGGGGTCATCCAGCATATCTCGTACAAAACTTTGATCGATTTTAATCGTATTTGCAGCTAGACTTCTAAGGTGTGTTAACGATGAATAGCCCGTACCAAAATCATCTAAGGCTATTTTTACACCCAACAGATCTCGGCACTGCCTAATAATATGTCCAATTTTTTCTACATTACCCAGTGCGCTACTTTCCAGTATTTCCAGCTGAAATTTAGCCGAGTCAATATCAGGAAATAAAGCTAATGACTCAATAAGATATGAAAAGAAGTCACTATCTTGTAGATGATAGGATGAAATATTCACACTAATCTCTATTTCGATACCCTTCTGTTTCCATGCATTTAACTGCTTAAGTCCTTGATTAATTACCCACTCACCCAGTTTAACTTCTAATGATAAACCTTCAATAAATGGTAAAAAATCTAGAGGTGGAATCAAGCCTTTTTCTGGGTGATGCCAGCGGATCAATGCTTCAGCACCAAAGACATTACCCGTATTCATATCTACTTTAGGCTGGTAGTACAAACTAAACTCTCCATTGTCCAACCCTCGGCTAATTTCATCTAACTTCTGCTGTTTTTGTGTAACCAGAGCATCGTCTTCAATATCAAACAAATAATACTGATTTTTTCCAGCTAACTTAGCACGGTACATCGCCTGATCAGCATGTCGTATCAATGTATCAATATCACTATTATCAACTGGATAAAGCGTAACGCCACTTGAAGCACCGATGTTAATTTCATTGTCATCAAGAAAATAAGGCTCAGCCAAGTGTTTATGCAATCGTGTTAATAATGTCTCACACTCATTTACAGAACCAATATCACTCAATAATAAGGCAAACTCATCTCCACCCTGTCGAGAAACAGTATCTTCTTCTCTTAATACCGAAGCAATTCGCTTGGCAACTTCAACTAATAATTGATCACCCATTTTATGACCATGGTTATCATTCACGGGTTTAAAATTATCTAAGTCTAAAAAGCAAACGGCAAGCAAGGAGTTTTCACGTTTTGTATGTGCTATGGCCTGCATAAAACGATCATTAAATAAGGTTCGATTTGGCAATTGAGTAAGCACATCATAATGCGCCATCAACTCAAGTTTATGTTGATGCTCTTTGCTTTCGGTAATATCTGAAAACATGCCTAAATAATGGGTTGTACTATCTTCATTATCCTTCAATGAGGCAATTTCAAGCCGCTCAGCATAAAGTTCACCATTTTTTTTCCTATTCCACACTTCGCCAATCCAAAAACCTGCATTTTTTAAACTTTGCCACATATCATCGTAGAAATCCTTATCGTGCTTACCTGAACTTAATATATTAGGTTTTCTTCCCAAAACATCTTCACGTTCATAAGCTGTTATGCGAGTAAAGGCAGGATTTATATCTATAATGGTACCGTCAACATCTGTCACAATAATGCCATCATGAGAGCCAGAAAATACACGTGCAGCTAACTCTAATTGGCGATTAGCCTCAATGCGTTCAATTTCGATTACCGCTCTCACTGCAAGACTATTCAATAGCTCTCGAGTATAAGGTCGCTCATCTAGTGGCTTATCATCAAGCAAAGCGATTAAACCAATCACTTCACCTTGACTACTTATCAGCGGGACACCAATATAACTTACCGCTCCCATCTCAACTAACAGATGATCCTTAGGAAAGAGTGACTGTAAGTGATTTGGGTAAAAACAAACATCACGACTAGAAGTCACATTCTCACATGGTGTATTTTCTAAAGAATACGTAAAGTTTTCTGCATAATCATTTCCCCCCCAAACAGCAAGGGTCTCAATATGATGTTTATTTGTCTGGCTTAAGCTACCAATAAAGGCATACAGTGTATTTTGTGATCTGGCTAATTGCTTCACTATTAATTGAAGAATGGTTTCTGTGCCCTCGGCACCACTTTCAGCTAACATTCGCAAAACGTGTTCTGTTTGTTTACGTTCAGTTACATCAGCATGAAGCCCCACGACCCGTGTCGGTTTATTATCGTTATCCCATTCAACAACCTTACCAACTGAATGTAGCCACAGCCAGTTACCACTTTTGGACTTACGCCGGTATTCATGTTCATCTGGCCCCCCTGTTTGCAATGTCTGTTTCATCATCACTGAAGCCCCTTCCAAATCATCAGGATGAATATTTTGCTGCCATGTTTCTAAATCAGTTTTAAACTCTTTTGGTTCATACCCCAATATCCGTACATATTCATCACTAACCTTGATTTCACCTGTTTTTAGATTAAGGTCAAACCAACCTTGATGGGCAGCTGTCATCGCATAACTAAACCGTTCATCACTCTGAACTAGCGCCTCAGTCTGAAGAGCAACCTTCTGTTCTAAATCATGAGCAATACGTTTAATACCTTTCGTTGAAACAAGGTAAAGTGGATAGCCACATAATAAAAACAATAATGCGGTTAATAATGATTGATAAAGCTGCTGGATTAATATCGTTTGAATATGGTCGATAGAGATGTCAGCGACTGTCAGGTAGAAGCTAGTATCAATAGAATAGTGCGGAATATAGACGCTGCGAAATGAGCCCCATTGGTCACTATATTCTAAGAATCTTTTTTCTTTTGTCTTAAAAATATCATAAACTTGAGGTGCAACATCATCATAATGGTCCCAAAACTTGGTTAATCCTTCACCCGTTTCACGTTCTTCTTTTGTTGCACTTGAAGAGGTAAATAAAACCTTATTATCACGCATAATAAGCGTGTAAATATAGATAACATCATTGCTATCAGTAAATTGTGACAGTGTAAGCTCATTTCGTGAGTGTGCTTCATCACTTAAATCAGCTTTCACCATTGCTTGATGGTGTAAGTTCTCAGGTAATAAAATGGGAGTAAGAGTAGCGGCAGTGACTAGTTGTTTATCTATACTTGCATACAGCTGCTGCTTTTCACCCTGATAATCAAAAAAAGTATAGGCGACAACCCAAAGTACATAAATACAGGCAACTAGAACCATTCCTAATTTTGGATAGCGAATCATTACAATTTCAATCTGCTCGTTTTCTTGAATGAAGAGTGAATCATAGAATAATGCCACACATAAAGCTATCAGCTTTTCAGTAATAGCGGCGCTAAATAATGCCCTGTATGAGACTTTTCATTCGCTGCAACCTGTTCAGGTGTACCAGTCGCTACAACCATACCACCGCCTGAACCGCCTTCCGGTCCCATATCAATGACCCAATCTGCCGTTTTAATCACATCTAGATTATGTTCAATGACCACAATGGTATTGCCGCGATCTCGTAGCCGTTGCAGGACTTTCATCAACTGTTCAATATCAAAGAAGTGCAAGCCGGTTGTCGGTTCATCTAACACATAGAGTGTTTTACCCGTATCGCGTTTTGATAGCTCTTTGGCAAGTTTAATGCGTTGCGCTTCACCACCTGACAAGGTCGTCGCATTTTGTCCTAACTTAATATAAGTCAGCCCTACATCCATCAAGGTTTCAACCTTCTTCGCTACAGTGGGTATATTGGTGAAGAAATCATTAGCTTCTTCAATTGTCATATCCAATACATCGGTAATAGTTTTACCTTTATAACGAATATCGAGGGTTTCACGATTGTAACGTTTACCTTTGCAGACATCACACGGCACATAAATATCAGGTAGAAAATGCATTTCAACTTTAATTAAACCATCCCCCTGACAGGCTTCACAACGCCCCCCTTTAACGTTAAAACTAAAGCGACCCGGTCCATAACCGCGTGCTCTCGCTTCCGGCGTGCCAGCGAACAATTCACGAACAGGCGTAAAGATCCCCGTATACGTTGCAGGGTTTGATCGTGGCGTTCGACCTATTGGACTTTGATTTATCGCCACCACTTTATCTAGCTGCTCTAAACCTAATACTTCACGGTGAGGTGCAGGTTCATCAGAGGCATTATTGAGCGTTTTTGATGTCATTTTTAATAAGGTGTCATTGATCAAGGTAGACTTACCCGATCCCGACACGCCTGTCACACAGGTCATCAAACCAACAGGAATATCAATATCTACATCTTGTAGATTATGACCACAAGCTCCTCGAACACTAATCATTCGCCCCGTATGTACATCCACTCTCTTTGTTGGCACTTCAATCTTTCGTTTACCCGACAGGTACTGACCAGTAAGTGACTGTTCACTTTCCATAATATCTTTTGGTGTGCCGCGAGCAACAATCTCACCACCATGCACGCCTGCACCCGGTCCAATATCTAATACATAGTCCGCTGAGCGAATCGCATCTTCATCATGCTCAACAACAATGACGGTATTACCTAGGTCACGTAATTTTGTCAGCGTGGCTAATAAGCGATCATTATCACGCTGATGCAAACCAATAGAAGGTTCATCAAGGATATACATGACACCCACCAAACCAGCACCAATCTGACTTGCCAATCTAATACGTTGGGCCTCTCCTCCAGATAAGGTATCGGCACTTCGAGATAAGCTTAAATAATCCAAACCAACATTCACTAAAAAGCTCAATCGTTGCGAAATCTCAAGCACGATCTTGCTCGCGATTTCTCCTCGATTCCCAGGCAAGCTTAATTGTTCAAAAAACTGCTTTGCTTCGCCAATGGGTAGTTCACTCACAACAGGTAATGACGTTTCCCCCAGAAAGACATGGCGAGAAGCTTCATTCAAACGTGCACCATTACAATCGGGGCAAGAACGTACCGTATGATATTTTGCTAGATCGTCACGCACACTATTAGATTCTGTTTCGTGATAACGTCGTTGCATATTAGGAATCACGCCTTCAAAGGTATGACTCCGTGTCACACTTTTTCCTCGATCACTCATATAACTAAAATCAATTGATGTGCGACCACTGCCATACAGCACCACTTTCCTCACTGCATCAGATAATTCTTCAAATGGCATATCTAAATCAAACTGATAATGCTTGGCCAGAGATAATAAAAGTTGATGGTAATAGGCATTACGACGATCCCAACCTCGTACCGCACCTGCATTTAAACTCAATTCAGGGTGTGCGATGACACGTGATGGATCAACGAACTGCTTGATACCTAAGCCATCACAGGTACCACAAGCACCTGCAGGATTATTAAATGAAAACATGCGAGGCTCAAGTTCCGCAATTGAATAAGCACAGGTTGGACAAGAAAAGCGTGATGAAAATAGTGTTTCATTGTTATCACTATCCATCGATGCGACTAAGGCAATACCATCCGTCATCTGCAAAGCAGTTTCAAATGATTCGGCTAAACGCTGCTGTAAATCCGGTCGTACTTTAAAGCGATCAACAACTGCTTCAATCGTATGTTTTTTTCGTAACTCTAATTCTGGCGGCTCATCAAGCTCAATCACCTTGCCGTTAACCCTCGCCCGCACAAAGCCCTGCGCCCGCAAGTTTTCTAAAATATCTTTATGTTCACCTTTGCGGTCTTGTACCACAGGTGCCAACAACATCATTCGCTCGCCTTCTGGCATTGCTAGCACCAGATCAACCATTTGACTAACCGTTTGGGCAGCCAAAGGTAAATCATGTTCGGGACAGCGAGGTTCGCCCGCACGAGCAAATAACAAGCGCAGATAATCATAGATCTCAGTAATCGTTCCTACCGTTGATCGTGGATTATGTGAGGTTGATTTTTGCTCAATAGAAATCGCCGGTGATAAACCTTCAATATGATCAACATCGGGCTTTTCCATCATTGATAGAAACTGTCTTGCATAGGCTGATAATGACTCAACATAACGACGTTGGCCTTCGGCATACAAGGTATCAAATGCAAGAGAGGATTTGCCTGATCCAGACAAACCCGTAATAACAATTAAGGCGTCTCTAGGCAAATCAACATCAATATTTTTTAAGTTATGAGTGCGCGCACCGCGAATACTTATGCTTTTCATCACGCTTCCGTATAAAATGATCCAACAGATCAATATACTACTCAGCTAATAATGACGCAAAAACAAAGCACACCAACAACCATGACGCCTTTAGAGAAGCGGAGCATTTCCGGCTTATCAAGCATCTTTGCATTGCGAATGTTGGGCTTATTTATGATCCTGCCAGTATTTTCACTTGCAGCCGATCAATACAGTGGCGCAACACCGATGCTCATAGGCCTAGCCATTGGTGCTTATGGTTTAACCCAAGCTTTATTACAAATTCCTTTTGGCATGTTATCGGATCGAATTGGCCGAAAACGTGTTATCACCATTGGCTTATTACTGTTTGCTGCTGGTAGTGTGGTTGCGGCAATGGCAGATTCTATTTATATGGTCATTGCAGGTCGCTTATTACAGGGTAGTGGCGCTATTGCGGCGGCAATTATGGCACTCACAGCCGATCTCACCCGAGACGAACACCGCACTAAAGCAATGGCAAGCATCGGTATCAGTATTGGTTTATCCTTTTCTATCGCATTAGCAAGTGGTGCCGCACTAGAACATTGGATTGGTTTATCAGGTATTTTTTGGGCAACAGCGGTACTCTCCTTAGTCGGCATTGCCGTACTGCATCTATGGGTACCGAGTCCAGCTCGTTGCATAAACCATCGTGATATTGAACCTGCGCCACAACAGTTTCTGAATGTGTTTCGTAATGCTGACATTATGCGCATGGTATTTAGCATCATGATATTGCACAGCTTATTAACCATCACCTTTTTTGCATTACCTATCGCCTTATTTGAACATGCTGGTCTTGCGAAGGACCAACATGCATTGGCGTATTTACCTGTTTTAATATTGGCCTTTATAAGCATGGTGCCATTCATCATCATCGCCGAAAAACGTCGTAAAATGAAACCCATTTTTATCGGTGCAGTTATCACACTGGGTATAGCCCAGATCGGCTGGAGCCTGTTAAGTAGCTCACTTATTGGCATGTTGTTTTGTTTATGGCTATTTTTTACCGCTTTTAATATTTTAGAAGCGAGCTTACCATCATTGATGTCTAAGCTCAGTCCCCTTGCAAATAAAGGCACAGCAATGGGCGTGTATTCCAGTGCACAATTTATCGGTGCATTTATTGGTGGTGCAACAGGTGGAATACTCTTCAGTTACTTTGGTGTTTCAGGAGTATTTATCGCAGGTGCAACTTTAACCCTTATTTGGTTATTAGTAATATTTCCAATGCAAGCACCAAAACATTTATCAACACGTATTATTCATCTACATCATGTTTCCAATAACAATAGCAATCAAATAGCCGAACAACTTAATAATATTCGTGGTGTTGTTGAAACAATTATCGTAGCTGAAGAGCATGTTGCTTACGTAAAATTCTCAGCCGATGAGATTGATCTCGATGCTTTAGATGCATTTAATCTCCAAGCATCGTAGAATGTTCCATCAACAATAATATACGCTTAAGGAGCACACCATGTCAGTAAACAAAGTCATTCTTGTAGGACGGTTAGGCGCAGAGCCAGAAAGTCGTGCTTTTCCTAATGGTGGCTCTATTTGCAACCTTCGTCTTGCAACATCTGAAAGCTGGAAAGACAAACAAACCGGTGAGCGTAAAGAGCGAACTGAATGGCATCGAGTAACACTGAATAACCGCCTAGGTGAAATTGCACAGCAATATCTACACAAAGGTTCACAGGTTTATATCGAAGGTCGCATCCAAACACGTAAATGGCAAGATCAAAGTGGTCAAGATCGTTATTCAACAGAAATCGTGGGTAATGAAATGACTATGTTAGACAGCAAAGGTGCCGGTGGTGGTGCTCCTCAAGGTCAAGGTGGCGGCTACCAACAACAAAACACACCTGCTCCACAAGCTCGTAATGCAGCACCTCAGCCGGCATCGCCTTCTGCAGGTCCAGATTACGGCGCACCTCAAGGTGGTGCAGACTATTTGGATGATGATATTCCTTTTTAGAGGGTACTTGAGACCTATAATGTAAAGAATATCAAAGCCCTGTCCTGCAGGGCTTTTTTGTCTCTAGTCACCACGGCTATTTGTATAGTATAGTTCGTAAACAATTTCGCTCCAAGGACGGCAATGTTTTCAAGCAAATTCAACCTACATTCATTCCTAGTAATTATAGCTGCAAGCCTAGCCTATTTACTCGCAGGGAAGTTAGCACTCCTAATTGCTGTACCACCCACCAATGCTGTTGCCTTCTGGCCTGCTGTTGGCATTTCGTTAGCGCTGGCTCTTAAATTTGGTAAAAAGGTCCTCATTGGTGTTTTTATTGGCGACCTATTACTTCAATTTGATAGCTTCGGGCTAAACTTCTTATCTAGTACCTCAAGTACACTTCTCTTTGAGTTTGCTATCGCCTTTAATGGTGTTTTATCAACATCCCTCTCACTCTTTCTCATTAAGAAATTTGCTAATTACCCCAGCAAATTAATTTCTGAAGGTTCAATCATCAAGCTACTCACCTTTGGTGGTCCTGTTGCCGCGATTATTCCTGCATTACTTAGCTCATTAATCTTTGCCATGGCTGGCCTGACACCTCAGAATATCATCTTCTCAAGCGCCTTTATTTGGTGGCTAGGTGATAGCCTAGGTGTGCTAATTATGACGCCCCTGACACTTCTTTTTATTGCTCTACCAGGCAAGGTAAATAGAGTTCGAAAATGGGCAGTAAGCATACCTGTCATCCTAACCCTTTTCTTAGTCATTCTTCTATTCCAAAGCACCGAAGAAAAAGAAAATAATCGTTTACAGGCTGAACTCACTCATCATGCCAGCAATATTGGGCTTGAAATCAATCGCGAGTTAAATACTCACATCAATTTTACTCAGCATATGAAGGAAAGCACCTTCAATAATGGTGAAGTCAATCTAGATGAATTTAATCGTACCGCTAATTCAATACGTCAATTACATCCTGATATTCAAGCCTTAGCTTGGGATGTAATAGTTAAGAATAAAGATCGCCTTGCTTTTGAGTATCAAATGCAAGCCATCCACCAACAAGACTTCCAAATCACTCAACGCAATAATGATGGCAATATGGTACGAAGAGCTGATCAAGATGAGTATGCTGCGATTGCCTATGTCTCACCCTATAAAGGTAATGAAAAAGCACTTGGATTTGATCCTTTATCCAACCCTGAATTAAACCCTTTTTACTACCAAGCGCGTGACTCAGGAAAAGCGATAATAAGTAGTAAAGTTAACTTAGTTCAAGGAGATAAAAGTCAAATCGGCATCATTACCTACCTGCCAATATATCGAGATAACGTACCCATAGATACCCTTGAACAACGCCAAACAGCATTTGTTGGCAATCTAGCTGGTATCTATTATTTAGAAAATATTATTCACTCCATTCTAGAAACTTTCAGCGTAGAAAATACGCACCTTTCTATTACTGACATTTCAGCACCCAACAATCCAATCCTCCTGTTCTCCGAACAGAGTGAAATTTATAATAATATTTCAGAAGATACATCAATAAACTTTCCTGTTGAAATAGGTAACCGCTCTTGGAATATTCGAGTCTCACCTTACAATGAATTTTACTTAAATAACTTTTCAAATAATGTTTGGACCATCTTATTCATTGGCATGCTGTTCACTGCGATTTTAACAGTTTCACTTCTGGTTTCATCTGGCAGAAAAGCACGGATAGAAGAAGTTGTTAACACTAGAACAAAGAACTTAAATAAAGCTCAAGAAGAACTTCGACTACTCGCGATAACCTTTGAGTCGCATGAAGCCATTATGATTTCTGATGCAAATAATCATATTCTTCGTGTCAACCAAGCATTTACAGAAATAACCGGCTACTCAGAAGAGGACGTCTTAAATAAAAGCCCTAAAATTTTATCGTCAGGCCGACATGACAGAGTTTTTTATGATGATATGTGGCAACAAATAAATACAAAAGGACGATATGAAGGCGAAATTTGGAACCGCCGTAAAAATAATGAGGTTTTCCCTGAAAGACAGACAATAACGGTTGTTAAAGACAGTGAAGGTAATATTATCAATTATGTCTCCGTGTTTTCTGACATTACAGAGAAAAAAGATAATGAACAACGCATTCTCGATCTCGCCTTTTACGATCCCTTAACCTCCTTACCAAATAGACGATTACTCATTGATCGCTTAGAACAAGAAATAAATCAGGCTCAAAGGGAGCACACTTATGGCACGCTCATTTTTCTAGATCTTGATGATTTCAAAAAGATTAATGATTCATTAGGTCATGAATATGGTGATGAACTGCTAATCCAAGTCGGTAAACGATTAAAAAACAACACGCGAGAAACAGATACCATTGCACGTATTGGTGGCGATGAATTTGTCATACTTATTCCAAGTATTCATTCATCAGAAGAAGTGCTTATTGATACTGCCACCTTCTTAGCTGAAAAAATACTTTCCGCATTTTCCCAGCCATTCTCTCTTAAAGGCTATACACATCATATTTCTTCTAGCATGGGAATAACCTCTTTTCCAACAGATGGTAATGATGCTGCAACAGAACTTCTTCGCCGAGCAGATACAGCTATGTATAAGGCTAAACATCTTGGAAAAAACACATTTTCTTTTTATGAAAATGAAATGCAAGTCATTGCTGAGGAAAATTTAGCACTTGAGCACGACCTACGTACTGCAATTAACAACAATGATTTTTCTTTAAATTATCAACCTCAGATCAATAGTTTTGGACAAACTGTAAGTAGTGAAGCCCTACTCCGCTGGCAACATGAACAACGAGGTTGGGTCTCACCGGCGGACTTTATCCCACTTGCTGAAGAATCTGGACTTATCGTACCTATAGGTCAATGGGTATTATTAGAAGCGTGCTCTCAAATGCAATCATGGTTAACACAAGGCATAGAACTTCAACATATTTCAGTCAATGTGAGCCCTAAACAATTCCGTCAAAATGACTTTATTGAAAATGTTCAATCAGCACTAGCACAATCAGGTTTATTAGCTGACAAATTAATGCTTGAGGTAACGGAAGGCATTGTTATAGATAATATTGAAGACACCATTAAAAAGATGGATATATTAAAGGCAATGGGAATTCAATTTTCAATTGATGACTTTGGCACCGGCTACTCGTCACTTTCATACCTCAAGCGCCTACCCATTGATGAGTTAAAAATTGACCAAAGCTTTGTTCGTGATATTACGACAGATGAAAATGATGCCGAAATTGTAGCAACTATTATTGCCATGGCCTTACACCTTAACCTTACCGTAGTTGCAGAAGGTGTAGAAGATATAGAACAGTTAGAATTTCTAACTAATAATGGCTGTGAAACCTTTCAAGGTTATTATTATAGTCGCCCATTAGTTGCGAGTGAATTTATAGCATCAATTACATAAAAAAACGATTAATGCACAATATCAAGTTGCTCAACATAAATGACTTCACATGCATGGGCGCCAGTATCATCGCGTGTTAATGAACTTTGCCAGTGCCAGCCATCATCTGCATCAACTCTCACTAAGTACCCTGTCATAGCGATAACCTGACCTTGTTTAACTTGGTCCAGCATTCTCTCAACCAAATCATTCGCGGGAATAATATGCATATTGGCACTTTGTGTTTCAATTTCGCGCCGAGGAATAGGAAATGATTCTACTCGCCATCGGTACCATCGACCAGACTGAGAAATATCAATATTATTCAATACTTTTTCATCCGACATTTTTTGCCAACCTAATGCAAAATCGACCGGTGACAAATCAGACTCACGCCCTAATGAATAACTTTTTTTTGATAATACTTTGGCTTTAATATCAAAACTAGTCAATGGTGTTATTTGGTAACTATCAAAAGTAATCTTTTCACTATTAATTAACGATTTTTGACGAGGCGCTTCTTTCGCCATAATTCCTGGACCTAACTCAACAACGGCCTCGGGGCCAAATAGCTTCCAGCCCATTACAGTGAAGAGAAGTATCAATAATAATTTTTTCATTTTATGACTACATCATTTAGTTTAAGCCGCGTACTTGCCCAAAGAATCAATAATAAGACGGGCACTCCCATTAGGGCTGTAATTAAAAAGAACTGCTGGTAGCCCATAACTTCTACCATGGTTCCAGAGTACCCCCCTAAAACTTTAGGCAATAATGTCATTAAAGAACTAAAAATAGCATATTGCATTGCAGTAAAGGAAATATTGGTAAGGCTAGATAAAAAGGCTATAAAAGCCGCACTAGCCAAACCTGCAGATAAGTTGTCTGCCGATATAACAATATAAAGCATTGTCATGTCATGACCGACTTGTGCCAATAACATAAATAAGAGATTAGTCAGTGCTGACAAGAGTGCCCCCAAAAACAAAATTCGCATAACACCAAAGCGAACGGCCAATAAGCCTCCTAAGAAGCCGCCAATAATGGTCATCAATAACCCAAAGCTTTTAACTACACTGGCAATTTCAGGCTTAGTAAAACCAAGATCTTGATAAAATACATTAGAAATAACACCCAAGACAATATCTGAAATTCGGTACAGCCCCACTAAAGCCAGTAGTAAAAATGCTAATGACAAACCATAACGTTGGAAAAAGTCTTTCACAGGCGCGATATAGGTTGCTTCAACCGCTTTTTCTTGAATAATTCCTGATAGGCTAACCGCTTTAGCAATAGCCCCAGCAACCGCAACAGCCAAACTTAAGCGTAATAATTCAACAATAAATCCTGCCAGAGGCTTATTGGCAAGCAGTATGGATACGGACTCTTTCGCTGAAGTCGCCAAGCCTGAGCTATATGAGAACGTCGCAACAAAGCCCGCTACAGCTAGGCCAAATAATAATAAAAAGCCAAAATAATGGTGACGATCTAACGCTATGTCATTGTCATTACTTTGTCGGATAGGTTCATTAATAAGCAACGTTGTAACCACGCCAATTAACATCATTAATGCCATTGCTAGATAGCTATACTTCCATGCTGAATAGTTATACTCCACCATTGTTGAGCCAAGATAACTAGCCAAAAATAATGCCCCAGCACCCGCAATCAACATACCAATTCGGTAGCCTGCAATATAGCTAGATGACATCAATGCTTGTAACTCACTTTCTGCAGATTCAATCCGGTAAGCATCCAGTACGATATCTTGCGTGGCAGATGAAAAGCCCAATAATACGGCAGCCCATGCCATGGCAGTTAAGGTATCTTCCGCAGGGTTAATAAATGCCATCAGGCTGATTGCAGCCATAATCATCACTTGGGAGAGTAGTAACCATGCTCGCCGACGCCCAAATTTTTGCGTTAATAAAGGTAAAGGTAACTTATCAACTAGTGGAGCCCAAATAAACTTAAACGAATAACCCAAAGCAGCCCAGCTAAAATAAGTCACTGCAGACTTTTCTACGCCTGCTTCTCGCAACCATAAACTAAGAGATGAAAAGATAAGTAGCAAGGGCAAGCCTGCAGAGATCCCAAAGAACAACATCGTGATCACTCGTGGGTGCTTAAAAGCACTTACCGTGGTGAGCCAACTTGTTGCAGGTCTTAATTCACTCATGCTGTTGCAATGGTATAGTCATAATCAATAATCAAGGGGGCGTGGTCAGAGAAACTCTCTTCTCGATAAATCTGTGTTGATTGTACCTTGCCCTTAAGACTCGGAGATAACACGTGATAATCAATCCGCCAGCCGACATTATTTGCTCTAGCTTGGCCGCGATTTGACCACCAAGTATATTGATGTTCTTCTTGTTCTAATTCTCGAAAGGCATCAATAAAACCAACATCGTCAAATAAAGTATCTAACCATGCACGTTCTTCTGGCAAGAAACCTGAGTTCTTCAAATTGCCTTTCCA
>ENA-ORXI01000480-ORXI01000480.1-sediment-metagenome-genome-assembly--contig:-NODE-480-length-32882-cov-11.709008_pt1 | contig 32882 bp, 28 predicted proteins | sample MGYA00237861_ERZ511468 | MGnify/ENA primary metagenome ERZ511468 (study PRJEB26299, sample SAMN06266213) | sediment metagenome | isolation source: Hudson Canyon methane seep mesocosm | place... | reverse complement strand
GTGCAATGTCCTGTTTTTGTTTCATTTGAATCAGCTAATTTGTAAGTAATGTCACAGTCTACATCCATTCGAATGTAATCACGTTTTTCATCATACTCCAACATGTATTTCTCCTGATTAAGTAAGCAATAGGTCTTAATTAATTGTAGATAATTTTATCTAATTTGGTAAATTATTTTCTGCTAATTTACTTGTTATGAAGTGTACTATAAAAAGAACAATAAATGCGTAGGAATTAAATGAGTTTTGTGATTTAGTCGGTAATTTTAAATTGGTCGCTGTAATCGCTGGTAATTCCGTGCTTTTTGTGTAGAATCTATACGTTTTTTTGATAGATATTCTTTAGCTGATATGAGTAAAAAAATTGTCCTTACGGGTATTACAACAACGGGTACGCCTCATCTAGGCAATTATGCGGGCGCCATTCGTCCTGCGATAGAAGCAAGTAAAGATGAAAATGCAAGACCTTTTTATTTTCTTGCTGATTATCATGCCTTGATTAAGTGTCAGGAGCCTGAAAGAGTTAGGCAATCAAGTTTAGAAATTGCAGCTACATGGCTGGCATTAGGGCTAGATACTTCAAATGCGGTTTTTTATCGTCAATCAGATGTGCCCGAAATCCCTGAGTTATGCTGGATGTTATCTTGTGTGACGGCTAAAGGCTTAATGAATCGTGCACATGCTTATAAAGCATCGGTTGCAGAGAATGAACAGGCTGGCGGCAATGATCCAGACAAAGGGATTAATATGGGCTTGTTTGGATACCCTATATTAATGGCTGCAGATATGTTGATGTTCAATGCCAATAAAGTACCTGTAGGTAAAGATCAGATTCAGCATATAGAAATGGCGCGTGATATTGCTTCTCGTTTTAACCATATATATGGTGAACATTTTTCGATTCCAGAAGCGGTGGTGGATGAGCATGCAGCGACTATATTGGGGTTGGATGGGCGGAAAATGAGTAAAAGCTATAACAATACTATTCCGCTATTTGAAACTGAAAAAAAGTTTAAAAAACTAATTAATAAAATTAAAACCAATTCATTAGAGCCAGGTGAAGCTAAAGAGACGGATGGTTGTACTTTATTTGGTATTTATAAAGCCTTTGCCAGAGAAGATGAAGTGGCTGAAATTCGTCAGCGTTATGCTGAAGGCATCGCTTGGGGTGAAATGAAGAAAGTGTTGTTTGAGAAAATTAATGATGAGATTGCTCCGGCAAGAGAGCGCTATCAGGCATTAATGCAAGCCCCAGAACATATAGAAGAGCAATTGCAGGAAGGGGCGGTGAAAGCGCGAGAAATTAGTGTGCCTTTTATGCAGTCTATCCGTGAGGCTGTCGGTATTTCTCGAATCACTAAATAAGATTAACATTTCTCAGATCAATAGTAGCTAAGCTTTAAAATATATGAATGATTTTGTTCCTGGACAACGCTGGATTAGTAATACTGAGTCAGAATTAGGCTTAGGCCTGGTTTTAGATGTGGAATTTAACCGAGTTTCTGTACTGTATTTGGCAACAGGCGATAAACGTATTTATGCTAAAGACAATGCACCTTTAACGCGGGCTCAGTTTTTAGTAGGGGATGAAATTGAATCGACTGAAAATGTAATCATCAGTGTTAATGAGGTGATTGAGCAGGATGGTCTGCTTATTTATGCAGGGATTGATGATTTAGGTGATCAATGCTTTTTAGAGGAGATGGATTTAAATCATCATATCCAGTTTAATAAGCCGCAAGATCGGTTGTTTACTGGGCAAATTGATCCGTCAGCCTGGTTTTTATTACGTTATGAAAGCTGGCGTAGGCAACAGCAACATCAGCAGTCTGAAGTAAAAGGCTTGCAAGGTGCCAGGGCTTCATTGATTGCGCATCAATTATATATTGCGCATGAAGCAGCCAATCGAGCTGATCCACGCATCATGCTGGCAGATGAAGTGGGTTTGGGTAAAACCATTGAAGCAGGATTGATACTGCAATATCGTTTAATTAATGGTTTAAGTCCTAGGCAGTTGATTATCGTACCTGAAAGTCTGCTACATCAGTGGCTGGTGGAAATGATAAGGCGTTTTAATTTGCGTTTTAGTGTTTTTGATGAAGAGCGTTGTCTAGCCATTAACGAAGAAAATCCTTTTCAGACAGAGCAATTGGTGATTTGTTCGCAAAGCTTTTTTTCCGCTTATCCTCAGCGTCAACAGCAAGCTCTGGATGCTGGCTGGGATATGGTAGTCGTTGATGAAGCGCACCATCTGGAATGGAGCGAGCAGAGCCCAAGTGCTGATTATTTATTTGTCGAACAATTAGCATTGAGTAGCCCTGGGTTGATTCTATTAACGGCAACGCCAGAGCAATTGGGTAAAGAAAGTCATTTTGCTCGCTTAAGGCTGCTGGATCCGGATCGTTTTTATCAGTTTCAGCAGTTTTTAGCAGAAGAAGCGCATTTTGAGCCTGTTGCAGATGCAGCAAAGATATTGATTTCTGGTGAACTTATTACCAAAAAACAGCAACAAAGTTTAAGAGATTTGTTGCAACAAGATAATGTCAATGCCTTATTAGAATCCGTGAATGATGAAGATGACTCAGTTAAAGCAAGAGCTGAGCTAATTGAATTATTACTTGATCATCATGGTACTGGACGGATTTTATTTAGAAATTCCCGGCAAACAGTACAAGGATTTCCTGAACGTGAAAGTTATGGATATCCATTGCGAGGGGATGAGTCTGAAGAGATGGAACAAAGTCCTTACTATAGCTGGTTACTGGAAAAGTTAGAAGAATTGCAGGCAAATGGCGAGAAAGCCCTGTTAATTTGTAAGCAGGCAGAGACTGTGATAAAGCTGGAAAAGACCTTGAAAGCGCGTCAAGGTATTGCCACCGCTGTTTTTCATGAAGGGATGAGTATTGTTGAGAGGGATAGGGCGGCCGCTTATTTTTCTGATGAAGAAAGTACAGTACCATTGCTGATTTGTTCTGAAATAGGCAGTGAAGGTCGAAATTTTCAGTTTGTACATCATCTGATATTGTTTGATTTACCTGAGAACCCTGATTTATTACAGCAGCGGATAGGGCGTTTAGATCGAATTGGACAAAAACATGTGATTCAAATTCATATCCCTTATTTGCTCAATACTGCGCAACAGGTACTTTATCGTTGGTATGAAGAGGGCTTTAATGCTTTTCAGCATAATTGTTCTGCAGCAGCTCAAGTGGCGAGTCGATTAGAAGGTGACTTGTTAACTGTTCTCAATAGCGTTAATCAGCAGGCTGTCGATGCTTTTGTGCTTAAAACAGAAGCCTTGAATAAAGAGCTTGAGCAGGATATGCAAAATGGCCGAGACCAGTTATTAGAATTGAATTCTTGTCGAAAAGAGGTGGCTCAGGAACTTATCGATCAATTAAACCGTATCGAAAGGGATGGCTCTTTATGGCCCTATATGGAATCTCTATTTGATTGTTATGGAGTGGATGTCGAGTATCATTCTAATGATTGTCATATCTTGAAGCCCAGTGAAAACCTACGGGTTTCATATTTCCCTATGCTTTCAGAAGAGGGTATGACGGTGACCGTGAGTAGGGATATTGCTCTGGCTAGAGAGGATATGCAGTTTATAACTCAGGAACACCCTATGGTAATAGCTGCTATGGATCTGGTGTTATCAAGTGAAACGGGGAATGCAGCATTAAGCGTGGTTAAGCATCCTGAGCTTAAGGCTGGGCAGTTTATGCTGGAAATGTTGTTTGTGGTTGAATGCAGTGCGCCAGCAGAATTAAAAGTGGGGCGGTTTTTACCTCATACCCCTATTCGTGTGTTGATGGACCAGAATAAACAGGATATTAGTGAGTTGGTTGATCATAGAAGCCTGGTTGAAGTGCGGAATAAATTTGATAAAGGTCAGATTGTTAGCTTTATCAATAGTCAGCGGGATCATATTACTGATACCATTAAGACTGCAGAAACCGTCGCTAAACAGCAAATGCAACAGTTGATCACTGAAAGTAATGAGCAGATGCTTGCTACTTTAAGTACTGAAATTAAACGCTTGGTGAGATTGAAAAAAATTAATCCAAGTATTAAACAGCAGGAAATTGAACAACTAAAGGATGGCGCTATGTTGGCGCATGAGAATATAGAACAGGCACAGTTAAGGTTGGATGCTGTGCGCTTTATTATTACCAGTTAATTTAATTATTAACGATTTGAGATAGGAAAAAGTTTTGAGTACGCATATCTACCATAGCATCGATCGAGAGCAATTAGCTAAAGATCTTGATAACATTCGCGCTGAAGTCTTAGCTGACTTGGGTGAAGAAGATTTTAAATATTTGAAGAAAATTGAGCGATGGGGACGATTATGTACCGCCATTGGTTATGGTACTGCCTGGATCATACCTAACCCTATTTCTGCTTATTTAATTAGCCAGGGTAGTACAACACGTTGGACTACCATTGCTCACCATATCACTCATAGAGCATACGATAAAATTGAATGTATGCCTAAACGTTATACCAGTAAAGGCTTTGCTAGAGGCAATCGGCGTTTTATTGACTGGATGGAATGGATGGTTCCCGCAGCCTGGGACAAAGAACATAATGATTTGCATCATTATAATCTTGGGGAAAAAGCTGATCCTGATCAGGTTGAGTTTAATATGGAGCAATTTCTGAGTATTAAAATGCCGATGCCCTTAAGATATGGTTTTCTGGCAATCATGGCCTGTACCTGGAAGTTTCTTTATTATGCGCCTTCAACTTTAAAAGAGTTAAGAACTTTTAATGATAAAAAAGCAGGCAAACCCGTTTCAGAAGCGACTAGAGCTGATGAGTGGAATCCTTTGAAACCAGAAGGTCGCCAGTTATGGGGACAGTGTTTGTTGCCCTATATTGGTTTTCGATTTGTATTGTTCCCGCTGTTATTTGTCCCCGTTGGTATTGTGACGGCAATGGGTGGGGCTGTTGCTGCAACTAATGTATTAATTAACTCTTTAATGGCAGAGGTGTTTGCTAATTTACATACTTTCTTGATTATTGGTACTAATCATGTGGGTGATGATCTGTTTATTTTTGAAGAAAAAGCAAAAAATAAGGGTGAGTTTTATCTTAGACAGATATTAGGATCAACAAACTTTGCCACAGGCACAGATAGAATCGATTTTCTTCATGGTTGGTTAAATTACCAAGTTGAACACCATTTATGGCCAGATATGCCGCTAAGTCGTTACCAACGTGCGCAACCTAAAGTAAAAGCTTTATGTGAAAAATATGGCTTACCTTATACGCAAGAATCGGTGTTTAAGCGTTTATGGAAAACCTTGGATGTGATGACAGGTAAAACAACCATGTTAAGACCATCGACGGTAAATAATCAGTTAGCTAAGCATGCACAAGCTAATGAAGTAAGCTCTAATGCCAGTATTGATGATGCTGTGTCAGTCGGCGTGAAATAAAATAAAATGCTAGAGACGTTGCATGCAACGTCTCTAATATCTGAGTATCAACTCTTTTCCTTTTTGAATCATTTCCAGATGTTTCATAAAGCTCATGCCCAGTAAAACTTCGTTCCCAGCCATGTGAGGGTTGATAGAGCCGCGAACATCCTTCAGTTCTATTGCCCCAATACTCACTTGATCCAAACGAGTGTCATAGACGGTAATGGTACCGTTAGCCGTTCTACTTTGTGAAGGATAGCCCTTTTTCAACTGTAATTGATGGGCCAGTCTTTCGGGTATGCTGATCAGGGTTGCGCCGGTATCAAGTAAAAAAGTGACCGCTTGCTTATTGATTTGGCCATTCACAACATAATGTCCGTAGCGATTTTGTTTTAATCTGACTTCAGCAATATTATTATTCCATTTGCTTGAAATAGTCTGATTAGGGTTGTTTTGTTGCTCAAGATGCTTATTAAAGCCAAAAGTCATCATCGCTAAAAAAAGTAAGCAGGCGATAACAATCATACCGAGTCCCATACCCGATGTAGAGCTAGTTTTCTTCATTCGTCTTTATCTTGCACTAAAACCCAGGGTTTAATCACCACCGCCCAGACAGATTTATTTTCTTCAAACCATTGCAAGGCTTGTTGATCAGAAACAGGGGCTACTTTTTTGTCTGTTAACCACTGCTCGACCTGAGCTTTGTTGTCTAAAGAAAACTGATAGGCGACTTCAATCATATCTATGCTGGAGTCGACAGAAATGGCCAGACCGCTGGCAAAAAAACGTTGTAATTCATGCCAGGGAATCAGGGATGTTTCTAAGTTTATGTCTTTTTTACTCATTGAATGATGCTGTTATTAAATTGAACTGGTATTCTATAGCAATAATTATAAAACATACACAAAGAGGACATATTCATGGCATTGTTTAATGCTTACAAAAAAAAATCTACTTTAAACGCTGCAATTAAGCAGACAGCTAAGGCACGTGCTGAAGAAGGGGTAAAAGCAGATCAGTTGTATGCGAGTGCTTATCAAGGGTTCGCCGATGTTGTTCAAGGTGATTTGATGACTGGGGAGGCTTTATATAATTGGGGATTTGCATTATTACATCAGGCAAAAGCAAAAAAAGAAGAAGAGGGTGTGAAATTATATTTAACGGCCATCTCTAAATTTACTTTTTGTTTGTTAGTTGCCCCTAATCACCTTGGCGCTGCTATTGATGGAGGGGTTGCCTATATGGATTTGGCGCGAATTATGGAAGTGGATGCTGATGATGAGCTCTATGATTTGGCTGGAGAGTTTTTTGAAAATGCAGAAAGAATCCAGCGTGGTAGTGCAGCATACAATCTAGCCTGTATCTATGGTTTGCGTGGGCAGCAGGAAGCATGCCAGGAAGCCTTGGAATTATCAAAGTCATCGGGTAGTTTACCCGCTGTTGATGACATCATTAATGATTCTGATTTGGCGAAAGTAAATAATGTTGACTGGTTTACTGATTTTATTGAAAAAATAAAAGCGGGTCCCGAGCCTGTGGTTGTAGATGAAAGTGTAGTAACTTACGATGTTGAGGGTAATGTAACTAATAGCCGTAAACAGAAAAAACAACGTGAAACAATAGTTGATGGGGTTGCTTATGATGATGAAGGAAATGTTGTAAGAACGCTAGAGCCTGAACAAACGGTTGAAACAGAGCCTAGTGAGATTGAAGTTGCTGAGGAAAAAGTTGAGACAGCGAAAGCTGAAGAAGCTGTTGCTGAATCTAAAACAGCAGAAAAGTAAGCTTGATTGTTTGTGTTGAATGATAGGTTTTTTTAATTAACACGAAGAATGACATTAAAGTAGAGAGGTTGCATGCAACGTCTCTACTAAAGGTCTATAGAGGTCCTTTGAAAAGTGTTCTGGATTATCTTAAGCTTCAGCCATAAAAACACACCATGTCCAAGTACATAGCAGCCAGGATGTACATCTGCATAATGACTCCCGCCTTGTTTTAGCAACCCTTCAATGTCTGGATCAAGACATTCTTTACCGAGATGGAGTGTGAAGCTTGCATTACTGGTGCTCTAAAATATCAGAGACTAGTACCTAAGCCTGTATTTTTTTGTTTAAAAACCTAGAGTCAGACATTTTGTAGAGACGTAGCATGCTACGTCTCTACGTATCTGGAAAACCTCAGAACTCTAGCTTATTAATGACATATCAACCACGAAGTACACGGGGAAGCCATTTATGCCTTACTATTAGATCTTCCCCGACATTTGGCGATAATGCGAGGCTTTTGCTTAAACTATTTTTCCCCTATTGCCAATATCTGTTAATTGTTAGGTTTTTTAGCGCTTGTTAAAATAGCCTGTAGCTTTTCTAGTCCCAGTTTTCTGGTTAAGGTGATATTCCTTTCAGGAATTTTCTCAGGATCAGGGTATGATTTTAGTACGCGCTCCAGACTTTCTTCCCTAATAAGGTGCAGCATAGGGTAAGGCGAACGGTTAGTAAAGTTGGCCGGGTCGTCAACGTTTTCACCAGCAAAGCAATAGTCTGGGTGAAAACTGGCTAGTTGATAGATGCCTTCATAGCCCTGTTCAAGTAACAGTCTTTCGGCAAGGTTGAGAAAATCAAGATAAGCTTCAAAATCATTGAGAATAGTGGGGAAAATAACCAAGCTGGTTTCAATCTCTGCTTCAGTATCTAGCAATTGACATTCTTTAAAAACAGACTCTAAACATTGTTCTCGTTCATCTGATTCAATAACCGAATAGCGTATGCTACTGCGGTCATGCTCACGTTTGGCAAATGGGCAAATATTATAGTTAATGATGAAGGATGTTAACCATGCCTCAGTCTGTCTTATAATGTTTTCTGTCGTCATCGTGTAAATATCCGATTAGAAACAAAAAAAGCCCCTAATGAGGGGCTTTTGATATTGATAGAAAAAACAACAGCTTTAGCTGTGGCTTTGTCCTTCTGCGATACGTAGTTCTCTTAATTCTTTTGCATGCTCTATTTTAGAGAAAACCCTAAGTATGTCAGTAGATGAAAGAATACCCACTAGCTTCTCATTGTCAACAACAGGAATTGCACCAATTTTATGTTCTGCCATTACGGCTGCTGCATCAGATGCTAATGTATCAGGCGTAATAGAGACTACGCCTCTACGCATAATGTTTTGTACCTTTTTAGGGATAACGTGTAACTCTGTGCCTGTTTTATTTGCTTCAATAGCATTTGAATTACTTTTTGGACCTAACGCTTTATACATGTCTCTGTCAGAAACCATACCAATTAGCTTACCTTTTTCAATAACGGGTATGTGTCTAACTTTTTCATAGTGAATCAAGAAGAACACGCGATCAATCAAATCGTGTGGTTCTACTGTAAATACATGTGAAGTCATTAATTCTTCAACGCGCATGAATACCCCCTTTTACAAAAAAAATAACTGGCTAAGAATAAGGAAGTTTTACATTTTTTACAAGTAATTAAAAAATCGAATACCAAATATTTTTAATGTATTGCCTGGAAAATGTTTTCATTATGTTGATTTTTAAGGGTTTATATTGTGTTTTTTAGCTTGTATAAGATGCTGTTCTAAATGCTGATAAACGAATGAATTAACTGGCTTGACTGCTGGAATTGATGTTTGAGTTGAAAATTTGTTCGCCTGTGCTGTTTTGTTAGATTGCTTCATTTCTAAATAATGATTTTTGATATAAAATGGGTAAATTAAATGCTGTTGTTTTGATACATTGATAGATTTTCCTAGGAAAGAATAGTTTGCTTAAGAATAGATGATTAATGATGATTTTTTATTCTTAAACTTGCTTTTAATATTTTAATTTTTGGAGTTTTTATGCGTATTATACTTTTAGGTAGTCCAGGTTCAGGTAAAGGGACACAAGCACAATTCATTACTGAGAAATTTGGGATACCCCAGATCTCTACTGGAGATATGTTACGTGCGGCGGTAAAAGCGGGAACGCCTCTTGGTGTAGAAGCAAAGACGGTGATGGATGCGGGCGGGCTGGTTTCTGACGATATTATTTTAGGCCTGATTAAAGAGCGTATCACTGAAAATGATTGTGTTAATGGATTTTTACTAGATGGTTTTCCGCGTACTATTGCCCAGGCTGAAGGTCTAACTGCAATGCAGGTTGAAGTTGATTACGTGATTGAAATTGCAGTTGAAGATGCTGAAATTATCAAACGTATGAGTGGCAGACGTGTGCATCTGGCATCTGGTCGTACCTATCACATTGAATTTAATAAACCTAAGGAAGAAGGTTTGGATGATGAAACGGGTGAGTCGTTGATTCAAAGAGATGATGATCAGGAAGATATCGTGAAAAAACGCTTGGCTGTTTATCATGATCAAACTAAACCACTGGTTGATTTTTATTCTGCAGCGGGTCAGTCAGCTCAGTTTGGTTCAATTGTTGGAGTGGGTGAAGTCAGTGAAATTACTAAAAAGGTTTTTGCCGTTTTAGGGTAAGGGCTATTTTAGAACAGGTGTAAAGCAAGTAAATTCTGTTTGAGCTTACTTGTTTTGCATTTGTTTAAGTGATTAAAACGCCATCAGACTAAAATCTATTTAGTTACAGGTGGATTCAATTGTTGTAAAGAGGTATGTGAGTGTCAAAAAAAATTGATGTAGCGGTGGTTGGTGCAACAGGCGCTGTTGGGGAAGCAATGATATCTATTCTGGAAGAACGTAACTTTCCAGTAGGTAAGGTTTATGCTTTGGCAAGTAGCCGTTCAGTTGGTAAGCGAATTCCTTTTAAGGGAAGCTCTTTGATTGTGGAAGATTTGGCTGGTTTTGATTTTTCTAAAGCACAAATTGGTTTGTTTTCTGCCGGAGCTTCAATATCTAAAGAGTTTGCTCCAAAAGCTGCGGCGGCTGGATGTATCGTAGTCGATAATACTTCAGAATTTCGTTATGACGATGATATTCCTTTAGTTGTGCCAGAGGTTAATCCTGAACAAATTGCGCGATACCAAGACAGGGGAATTATTGCTAACCCAAATTGTTCAACTATCCAAATGTTGGTTGCATTAAAACCAATTTATGATGCTGTAGGGATTGATCGTATCAATGTTTGTACTTATCAGGCTGTTTCAGGCACGGGGAAAGAGGCAATAGAAGAAGTTGTTAAGCAGACTGCTCAGTTACTGAATGGCAAGCCAATCACAACAGAGGTTTATCCAAAACAAATCGCATTTAATGTCTTGCCACAAATCGATGTGTTTATGGAAAATGGTTACACCAAGGAAGAAATGAAAATGGTGTGGGAGACACAAAAAATATTTAATGACAAGGATATTCAGGTAAACCCAACAGCTGTTCGTGTGCCTGTTTTCTATGGCCACTCAGAAGCGCTACATATTGAAACTAAAGAAAAGGTTTCTGTAGAAACGGTACGCCAATTATTGGCAACTGCGCCTGGGGTAACTGTTATGGATGAACGTGTTGATGGTGGCTATCCAACAGCGGTAACTGAATCATCTGGAAATGATGATGTTTTTGTTGGGCGTATTAGAGAGGATATTTCTCATCCGCAAGGCATTGATTTATGGGTGGTTGGTGATAACGTGCGTAAAGGTGCTGCACTTAATAGCATACAAATTGCAGAAGAGCTGGTAAAAAAATACATCTAGTCTAAGCTTAGAGAGTATATATGACCGCCTTAAAAAGGATGGGGATGAGAGCCGGTAGCTAATACATCTGCTGGAAAAGCTTAATAAAAGTTAAAGCTTTTATTAAGCAAATCCTCATTTACTTTAGTTAAGGTGAATGGCATTATATTTTCAAAGGCCTGATTTGTAGGTTTTTTTTTGCTATTAGCTGTCAGCTTGTGTTGAATAGCTTAATGAGGTTTGTGACGTGGTAAAAAATTGTAAAGGAGATTGCTGTGCGCAATTTAACTAAAACTATAGCGGCTGTATCGTTACTGGTTCCTGCAAGTGCTTATTCACTAGGTATTGGCGATATTAAATTGCATTCAGCATTAAACCAGAAGCTAGATGCTGAAATTGCATTATTGCTGTCATCTGGCGAGACTATTGCCGATGTTAAAGTAAGCCTGGCTTCTCCTGAAAAATTTGATCAAGCAGGGGTGCCCTGGAGCTATTTTCTATCAAAAATTAAATTTGAAGCAGTGACTCAAGCCAATGGTTCAACTATTGTAAAATTGAGTTCAAAAGAAGCTTTAAGAGAACCTTTTTTAGATTTTTTGCTTGAAGTATCTTGGGCTACTGGTAGCTTATACCGTGAATTTACAGTTCTGGTCGACCCCCCAGTTGCATATACACAATCGACTATTCCTGTTATCAAAAAGCCACAACAGGATAGTGCTCTAACAACTACACCTATAGACAGCTTGTCTGATCAGTCTCCGCAAGTTAGGCATATTGCCAGTGGACAGACTGAGCTTACTAGACGGTCTGATTCGCTATGGAAAATTGCTAAAAAAACTAATGTTTATGATGATGTTTCTATAGAGCAAATGATGATGGCTTTATACGAAGCCAACCCAAAGGCGTTCTATAAAAAAAATGTCAATGCCTTGATGGCAGGGAAAGCTCTTGATATTCCAGACAGACAGGCCATTCTAAAACTATCAAAGAAACAGGCTCTTACCGCTTTTAGGCAACAGGGTAATGAATGGCGAGGGCGAGTTAGTGCGAAACCCAAACAACAGATTGCTGATCAAGTTGAACTGGCAAATCAGTTGGAATTAGAAGCACCTGTTATTGATGATATTTCTGATTCGTCTGTGGCTGCGACAGGGGATGATCAAGCGAGTAAGCAGGTTGCCGATTCGGGAATAAATGATTCTATAGTAAGTAGTAGTGACGAAGGGCTTGCCTTGCAAGCCAGGATGGAAAAGCTGGAACAGCAGTTAGCCATGATGCAAAAAATGCTGGTGCTAAAGGATGAGCAAATTGCAACTTTACAAAATAAAAAAGTTTCTGATGTTGCTAAGCCGAGTACAGAAGTAATAGTAAAGGATAAGCAAAAACAGCCTAAACCTGCTGATTCTAAGTCAGTAAAATCAACAAAGCCTGTTGTAAAAAAGGACATTAAAAAACCTAAACCTAAACCTAAACCTAAACCTATAGTTAAAGCCAAGCCTGAAACAGAACAGGGTATGTCAGATTATTTGACTTATGGCATCGGTGGGGCGGGGATTGCTATTTTAGCTGGCCTAGGATTTTTATGGTGGCGTAAAAGACAGGATGAAGACCAGTCTGATACTGAAAGTATGTTTGCATCGGCAAGTGAAATTAGTTTGCCAGATTCTTCTGCGGAAGAGGAGCTCTCTATTCCAATTGTTGATGACTCTTCTTCGTATGATGTTGGAACGGTGGGTGAAAGTTCTTTCTTAAGTGAATTCACACCCAGTGATTTTGATGCTTTCGATACTGATCATCATGAAGTTGACCCTATTTCTGAAGCTGACGTTTATTTAGCTTATGGACGTTATCAACAAGCTGAAGATTTAATGCGTGATGCAATTAAAGACACTCCTGAAAGGGATGAGTGTAAATTGAAATTGCTGGAAATATTTTATGCTAATGAAAATAAAGCTGCTTTTGAGATATATGCAAAAGAATTAATCAGTGAAGGAAAGCATAATGATAAAGGTTTTTGGTCTAAAGTTGCTGAGATGGGAGGAGAGTTAGACCCAGAGTCTTCTATATATACCGACAAGGCAAATTTTGAAACGGTTGAATTAGCTGCTCAGGAGGAGTCACAAGATCATCAGCCAGCACAAGCTTTAGATGTTGAAGATGGCAATGTGGAAACGGATTTTGATTTATCAGTTTTTGATGATAACGTTGAAGAAGCAATCGCTAAAGACACGGCAGGCGAGACTGTCGACGATAATGCCCTTGATTTTGACTTAAGTGTTTTTGATGTTGATAGTTCTGATGCTGTCGAAGGCGAGAAAAAGGAAGTTGTAGAGGATGCTAATGCCATAAACTTTGATTTGGATTCAGTCGCTTTAGATGATTTTGAAAGTAAAGAGGTCAACGACGTTGATGATGTCGAATCAATTGATTTTGATCTGTCGGCTGATCCAGAGCCTGATAAAAATGATGATAAAGTGGCTGAGATTGATTTAACTGCCGAGTTAGATAATGATGTCGATTTGGATAGTTTTGATTTTTCACTGGATAGTGATAAACAAGAAACAACAGTAGCTGATTCCGAAAGTGTCGCTGATGTAAAAGAGGATGTTGAGTCATTCGATTTTGACTTTGATTTTGATTCTGATGTCCCTGTAGCCACTTCAACTCCAGTGGTTGAATTAGATGATGGCGTTTCTGATCTGACCGATATGGATGAGTTGGAGACTAAAATAGATTTGGCCAAGGCCTATGTAGATATGGGGGATTCTGAAGCAGCTAAAAGTATTGCTGAAGAAATCTTAGCTAAGGGAAGTGATGATCAAAAATTGGCTGCTCAAGCGATATTAGATCAGATAAAGTAGTTTTCTATCCTAACTTGAGATAAAAAATCCCTTTAACACCAGGCTCTCTGAAAGTGCATCGGTTTTTAGAAGGGCTTAGTTTAATACGCTGCATCATGAGCGCCTTGTGTGCCATGATGTAGCGTAAAATAAAATATTTTGTTCGTCTTCCGCGTTGTAGAAACAGTTGCGTAGCCCTGCTATGCGCTTGTTTTCCTAATAGGCCTGTGAAGCCAAAATTCTGCGCCATACTTTCGGGTATTATTAAACCCTCGCTCCTTACAATGGCTACAAGCTATATTTGTAACTACTCAGCAAGTTTAAAGCTTATTGATTTATAAGGACGCGTATATATGTCCATGTAAGCTCTGCTGCAACGTCTGAGCATCAGGGGGGGTGGAAATGCAGGTTTTGCAGGAGCAAAAACCTAGCAGTTGCAGAAGCCTGATAAATCAACAAGCTGTACCCTCATAAAATAATACGCTGACTAGTTACCTATATTTTAAGTCATTACTCAGCGTAAAATGATGGCTACAGCTCTGAAGCCCTCCCTTGCTGGGGAGGGTTGGGTGAGGAGAGCTTAAACTAGATTCTTTTTGTTTTTAGAAATAAAGAAAAAAGAATTTTGCAAAAGAGAATTGTTTAATTCCTGTTCTCGGCAATAGCTCCTGCATTGCTCTACCTCCTGCATAATCCATAGGGAGGTGGTGAATGCAGATATTGCAGGAGCATATATCTGTCCATGCAGTCGATCCAATTATCCTTCAGCAAGAGAGGGCTTAAAAGCAAGCCCCGTCAATACCACATTGAAGGAATAGTATTACATTTTCAAATTACGCTGAGTAGTTACTATTTTAATTGCATTTAAATACCTTCTTTCTTAAAACTCACAGGTATATAAAATACTAACAGCCCTGCAATAATACCGATCATTCCCTCGTATATAACAGCATGCCAACCCATATATCGCCATAAAAGCGCAAGACCTAAGCCTATAAACATTGCGCATAAGCTTCTATTTTGACTTGGTTTTTTGTCCAGACATAAGACAATCAACAAAGGAGCAAAAGCACTGGCTAAACCAGACCAGGCCATAATCACTAAACTGAAAACACTTTGACTGTTAAGTAATGCCCAGACTAAAGCGGCCATTGTGATCAAAACAGTTGCCCCTTTGAGTAAGTGAGTACTTTCAATTTTATGCGGTAATAAGTCATGAGTAAGCGCTGCTGAGCAACTTAATATTAAGGAATCAGCCGTGGACATAGTGGCCGCAAAAATACCAGCGAGAATTAAACCAACCAAGGCAGGTGATAATAGTTGCTGCGCCATTGTAGGCAGTGCTAATTCGGCATCGAATGTGCCAACATCGCCTAAGTAGAGGCGAGAGAGTAAGCCGATGCCTGTTGCCATGCTATAAAAAAGTAAATACCAGCTGTAATACCAGAATCTAGCTTGGCGCATTTTGTCAGCATCGTTTAATGCCATAAAGCGCACCATCACATGGGGTTGCCCTATAACGGATAAACCTGCAAACATCCAGCTCACAGCAAATAAAATACCGCCCGCTAAGCCAGGAAGGGCTAAATCTTTGGGGAACCAATCAAGAAACCCTTCAATAGCACTCATTTGTTCTACTGCATTAGAAATGCCACCCAGCGAGCTGATAGCAGTGAATAATAATAAGCCCATGGAAAAAATCATCACCACGGATTGTGCTGCATCGGTCCAAATGGATGCGCGAATACCGCCTGCAAAACAATAAAGCACCACCATAACGCTACCTAAAACCGCACCCGCCCACAAAGGCCAGTCGAATAAAACATGTAGCGCTTTACTGCCTGCTACCAGCTGAGCACTGGCGTAGGCTAATAAAAACAGCAGTGAAATAAGCGCTATCGCGCGCTGTAATAGTCTGTATCTCTCTCCGTGCCAATGACTTAATATTCCTGCATAACTGACCTGACCTGTTGTTACTGTTGCGGCACGTAAACGTGAATGCACCAGGGTCGAGGCTAAAAAATCGCCAGCAATCCAGCCCAGCATTAACCATATTGAAGCAAGCCCCGTTGCGTATGTGTAACCAATAACACCGATAAACATATAGCCGCTATTATTGGTTGCTACTGCTGACAGGCCGACTAATCCTGGCGAAATAGAGCCGCTGGCGAGATAATAATCTTCCTTGGTATTTTGACTTTTAAATAAAGAGCTAACACCAATGGCCACAAACAAAGCCATAAAACATAAAAAACTAATAATCATTAAGTGTTCCTTGACGAAAATCCTAGTTATCTAGGAATGATGGATATATAAGCAGCTAGTTCCTACTGTCTCCGTCACTGCCATAAGTTAAGACAATCATTAGCACATCCTATGCTTCCGCTTAACTTAATGGCCGTAACGGTCTCCGTGGGAATTCATACTGGGATGCTCCTGCGTCCCGTGACACAGGAATGTCACTGTCCGCATTCCGACAAATCATTAAAAAAGGGTGGATTACGCTATTGCTAATCCACCCTACAAAAGATTCAATCTTCTCTCTTAATGACAGTTACTGCGCATGGGATCAAGAGTCGTTTCCTTATCTATCAAACCAAAGTTGATGGAGTGCTAGGATATAGCAGCGCCTATTTATTTTCAGCTTAACTCATAAGCCCCTTCGGCATTATGTACTTCTTTACCATTAAGCGGAGGGTTAAATACACAGGCCATTTTCATTTCTTTAAAAGCACGTAAGGTATGTTGATCATGCTGATCTAAAATATAAAGTGTACCCGCTGTAATGGGGTGTTTTTTATGATCTGCTAGTGTTTCAACCTCGCCTTCTCCAGAAATGCAATACACTGATTCCAAATGATTTTGGTAGTGCATTTGAAAATCTGCCCCTGCATAAATCGTTGTAATATGAAAAGAGAACCCCATCTGGTCATCCTTTAATAACATACGGGTACTTTCCCAATTCCCATCAGGCGATACCACGCGACGTGGTGTTTTTTCTACTTCTTGTAGTTGTCTAACAATCATAATGTTTGCTTGAATAAATAGATTCGGTGTTTGATTTGTATTTTTTGTTTATTCCTTAATCATCGGCAGAAAAATAATCTTTTTCTTCTGGAATAGAATCTTCTTTTGCACACACCTCTTTTATCGCCTGCTCAACAATATCCAGGCCCTTTTTCAAGTTTTCATCACTAATAATAAGCGGACATAAAAACTTAACCACCTGGTCATCGGCACCACTGGTTTCGATAATCATATTTTTCAGAAAAGCTTTATGGGTGATTTTTCCTGCTAAGTCGCTGTTAACGCAATTGATTCCCTGAAACATGCCGCGTCCACGGGTGGTGAAATTACCTTCCCCATATTGATCAATAATGGCTTCTAAGCGTTTTGAAACATAGTCACCTTTGCGCTTTATCTCTTTTGAAAAAGTATCATCTGACCAATAAGCGTCGATTGCAGCTTTAGCGGTTACAAAGGCAAAACTATTGCCTCTAAAAGTGCCATTGTGCTCACCTGGTTTCCATTGATCTATTTCTGGGCGAATAAGTACCATGGCAAAAGGTAAGCCATAGCCGCCTAATGATTTTGACAGTGTCACAATATCAGGATAAAGTCCCGCTTCTTCAAAACTAAAATAGTTGCCTGTGCGACCACATCCTGCTTGAATATCATCAACAATCAATAAAACATCATGTTTTTTACAGGTTGTTTGTAAATCTTTTAGCCATTCAAAGCTTGCAGCATTAATGCCGCCTTCACCTTGAACCGTTTCAACAATGACGGCGGCAGGCAGATCAATACCACTACTGGAGTCAGTCAGCACTTTATCCAAATAAGCGATGGTATCGATATCATCGCCTAAATAGCCATCATAAGGCATACGACTTACACCATTAAGGCTGACACCAGCCGCACCACGATGATGAGAGTTTCCTGTTGCTGCTAATGCACCCAGGCTTACGCCATGAAAACCATTGGTAAAGGCAATAATGTTTTCACGCCCTGTGACATTTCGAGCCAATTTTAGCGCGGCTTCCACTGCATTCGTTCCGGTAGGGCCTGTAAATTGCAGTACATAATCCAGCTTGCGTGGTTTTAGGATTTTCTCGTTAAAGGTTTCAAGGAAATCTGCTTTTGCTTTAGTATGCAGATCTAGGCCATGGGTAATGCCATCACTATGAATATATTCGAGTAATTTTTCTTTAAAGACAGGATTGTTATGACCATAATTCAAAGTACCTGCACCGGCAAGAAAATCCAAATATTCAGTGCCTTCTTCATCATAAAGGAATTCCCCTATTGCTTTATTAAATAAGCGGGGGAATGAGCGTGCATAAGACTGTACTTCAGATTCAATTTCTTCAAATATTTTCATTGTTAATTTCCTTTATTGCGGTAAAAGGGCCTATGCTGACTAGCATTTCAGTGTCATGGGCATTATCAAGGTGCTGAATACGATCAAACATCACTGAGCTATGGAGTTCAGTCTTGAGCTTACTGGAAAGGCCATTAAATAAAGCCCAGGAAGCTTGGTTTGATTCAGTAATCGTCGTTTCAAGATAGCTAACATTATGACAAAGGGAGCGCTCAAGTATGTTTTGTAACATCCGGGTTGCAAGTCCTTGGCCTCGTGCTTGTGAACTCACTGCTACCTGCCATACAAATAAGGTGTTAGGTCGTTCAGGAATAATATAGGCTGAAATAAATCCGACGACATCATTGTCAGAAACAGCAATGACTGAGGTAGAAGAAAAGTGACTACATTGCAATAAATTGCAATACATGGAATTTGCATCCAAAGGAGGGCATTGAGAAATTAATTTAAATGCCTGTGAACCGTCTTCGGGTAAAGGCTGTCGTAAATTTATAGTTAAACTATTAATAATAAAAACACCGGAATTTGTATACACATCTAATTAATTTTTTTATGGAAAATAAAGCTAATAACTTATATTTCAATAAATTAAGCAGGATGTGTAAGATTAAAATTACCTTATTAGTGTAAATTATTTAGACAACTAAGTATATAGTGCTCTAAATAATATTTTATTGCTAAGGGCTTGAAATAGACTTAAGCTAAGCTCTGAAGATCATTCATTAAATGAGCACTGGAAAATATTTTTCATGGCTATTAACAAAGCACAGGTTGGCAAAAAATTAGCCCATCTTGTTCCCATGCTCCCGCGTGAGAATACATACTTGTCTCGGACAGGCTCCTAGGGCCGCAGCACGGTATGCATTCCCACCGAATACGGTGGGAACGAGAAACCTGTGGTTTGTTCACAGGCATGATATTTTTTTCACTCTCTATATAAAGATAGAAGCCTGTATTCACTCAATAATCAGTTTATGATCAGGATTTTTTACAAATAATCAGAGGTGTGCTTTTGAAGCGAATTGAAGAAGTTCTCATTGCTCTGCGTCGTGTCATAAGAGCAACCGACCTGCATTCTAAATATCTTGAAAAAACGACTGGCCTAACAGCGCCACAAATTTTATTACTTCAAGCTATTAGTACGATGGGGCAAGCAACCATAGGGGAATTGGCGAATAAAATCAGTCTGAGTCAAGCAACTGTGACTACAATTTTAGATAGACTAGAAAAACGCCATCTCATTACTCGTAAACGCTCAGAACAAGACAAACGCAAAGTGCATGCCTATCTAACAGAAGAGGCAACTAGTGCGCTGATAACTGCGCCACTCCCTTTACAAGACCAATTTACCCAACAGTTTAATGACCTTCAAGAATGGGAAAAGACTATGATTATTTCATCGTTACAGCGCGTTGCGCAGATGATGGATGCACAAGATATAGATGCATCTCCAGTGCTAGATGTTGGAACCCTGGATAGGCAGGGGGCTAAACTTAATAGTAACAATAGCTCGTCGAAAGAAAATAAAAGCTAATATAAGCAGGCTCCTAGAGCTGAGAATTATAAACAATTGAGGATTTTATCTTTTAGTTTTAAAAAATCAGCAATTTTATCTTTCAGTAGATTGAAGTTTGATTGTATTAATTGCAGGTTGTTTTCAGGAAAGCTACTTTCTAGCTGGTGAGCGAGAGCCTGGATCTCTGAGAAACCACAGAAGCTGACTGAGCCATGTAGTTTGTGGGTTGTTTCTTGTGCTAAGGATAAGTTACTGCTTGTTAGGGCTAGCTCTATTTGTTTGCATTGTTGAGGAAGTTCGGTGAATAATTTGTTAAATATAGTGGCTGCTAAGGTAGTGTTTCCAGATGTCCTTTTTAGTAGCGTTGAAACATAATCAACGTTTTCTAATGAACCGTTATCTTGCTTTGTTGCGGGCGCAGGAACAGGAAGCCATAAGCCTAATAATTCCTCTAGTTGCTCCATTAAAATGGGTTTAATCAAACATTCATCAAAACCTGCATCAATTAAAATTTTGCGTTGGTGACTTTGGGCGTGAGCAGTAATTGCAATAACCGGGGAGTGCTGGTTGATTGAATCTTCTTGTTTAATGACTTTAATTAGTTCAAGTCCACTAAAATAAGGCATTTGTAAATCAAGTAAAATAAGATCATACTTATGCTTTTGTAAATAGCCTAGTGCTGATCTACCCTCATTCGCCAGGGTAATGTCATTACAATAACCTTCAAGTTGAGATTGTAATAGCAGTCTATTAATTTCATTATCATCGGCAATAAATATGGATACAGAGTCATGCCTTTGTGTGCTGTTTACAGGGAGTGCCGAGGGTGTTTCCTGGTTGTGATTTAAATGGCTGTTTATAATGCTTTCTAGAAAGCTGGATCGACAAGGCAATGATAAAAACTGGGGGTCAATTTTTTTTTGGTTGCTGTCAGGGATAAAGATAATGGGCCCATTTGTGAATGAATGGATTTGTTGTAATACACTGTTTTCTAATTCATTGTTATTCTTTTTTGCGTAAAAAAGCAGGTCGCTGGGTGAACAGCTGCGCTGTTTAAGTTCTGCCAAAGAAGAGCTAGCTGTGACTGTATAGCCGAGAAATTTAAGTTGTTTTGCAAAAGCATTACGCCTTAAGGTAAAAGAATCTATAACAATAAAGGACTGTTGTTTTAGTATGAGCGGCTTTATTTCCGGTAAATCTACAGGAATATTAAACCAGAAGATTGAGCCGGTATTGTATTGGCTACAAACACCGATAGAACCCTGTAATCGTTCAACAATATTCTTCGAAATAGTTAAGCCTAGCCCAGTGCCTAATTTGTTATCATTAGCATAATCACTCGCTTGCTGAAACGGCTGAAATAAAGTGTTTATTTTATTCTGATGGATTCCCGTGCCTGTATCTGAAATTGAAATAAACAGTGACTTAAAATTACGTAAGCGGCAGCGAAGAATGATATGCCCTGAATGGGTGAATTTATTTGCATTACCTAATAAATTAGTGACGACCTGTTGTATTCTGTTGGGGTCTGATGTGATTGATTTTGGAATAGAGTTGTCAATATCTATGATGATTCGGACATCGCCCGAAGTTGAGCTAATAATACTGACACAGTTCTCAATAACTTCTCTAAAATCAAAGCTTATTTTGTTGATTTTGAAATTACCTGTTTCAAGGCTGGAATAATCCAGAATTTCGTTAACAATGGTTAAAAGGTTGGTCGCCGATGATTTAATTAGCTGAGCTTGATCTAATTGTTGTAAAGAAAGTTGAGAGTTGGTGAGTAATTCAATAAAACCTAAAATACCATTCATTGGTGTACGTATTTCATGGCTTATATGAGCAATAAATTGAGATTTGGTTTTATTTTGAGAGACAGCTAATTGGGTGGTTTTTTCTAGAGATTTATTTTTATCTTCTAAATTTAGTAATGTTTTGTTTAACTCTTGGAGAGCCTTATCTACTAGCTGTCTTAAGTGGCTTTGAGTATCTTGTACGCCAGTTGCCATACTATTAAAGCTTTGACAAAGTAGTTCTAATTCTGCAGTTCGACTGCTTTTCGCGCGAGCATGCATATTTCCCTTAGCAAGAGCGTTAGCTGTTTTAGTCAGGTCAATAATAGGGTCGGCTATGGATTTTTTTAGACGAATAGCTAATAGTGTGCTGCAGGTAATGCCGATAAAAATAAGTAACAGGCTGTTTAAAAGATAAGTTGACTGTTTCTTGTGGGTGTTAGTTAAGGATAAAATAATTTTAACGCGACCTATTTTTTTGATTGGTAATTTGCTGGTCTGTTCAGAAAATGCGTTAATTTCGCTATTGTATTTTGTCCGTAGAGAATGAATGGTGACAGGCTGATGAAAAAAAAGCAGTTCTTTTTCATCGGGTCTGGGCTTGAGTTCAGCAATAGACAATGAATTTCCTGAGCTATCAAAGACCTGGACACAAACAATGTCGGGCTCATTTAATAATGCAGAGGTGATTTCATCTAATACTTCTTGATTGCCCGAGAAAACACCATAGATACTTGAAATAGCGAGTTGGTTAATGGTTATTTGTCCTTTTTCCTGGAGCGCATTTTCAAGGTCATAATAGTGATACTGGATAAAATAAAAAGCCAGGGATGATACCAGTAGTAAGGTGGGAACGATGCCTAGGAGTAAAAGACGAAATTGAATGCCTGGTAGGTTCATTGTGTTACTCTTGAGGGGCGAGAATTATTTCTCATTGACTAATTAAGTAAATGCTAATATTCTTGAGAAGTGTTAAGTTTTTGCTAGTTAATGAAGCTGGCAAAGTTGAAAAAACGATAAATGCAATAACAAAAATAATAGCGCATTTTCATTATAACGTATGAGGAGAAAGTTATGGCTCGAATAGTTGTCTTAGGTGCTGGTCTTGGTGGGGTGCCCATGGCCTACGAAATGCAAGAAATGGTAGGTAAAGAACATGAAGTTATCAGTATTTCAGATTCTCCTACCTTTCATTTTGTACCTTCTAACCCTTGGGTCCCGCCTAAGTGGCGTAAACCAGAAGATTTAAAAGTTGAACTCGCGCCGGTGATGAAAAAGAAAGGTATCGAGTTTATCCAGAAAGCAGCCACTAAAGTTGATGCTGAAAATAGTCAAATCCTGATGGATGATGATACCACCGTGGCATATGATTATTTAATTATTGCAACGGGTCCACGCTTAGCATTTGATGAGATTCCAGGGTTGGGGCCTGAAGGCCATACATCATCTGTTTGTCATGTTGATCATGCGGAACTAGCATCAAAAGACTGGGAAGAGTTTATGAAAAATCCTGGGCCTATTGTGGTGGGTGCTGTTCAGGGGGCTTCCTGTTTTGGTCCTGCGTATGAATATTTGATGATCCTGGAAACTGAATTACGAAAAAGGAAAATACGTGATCAGGTGCCTATGACTTTTGTGACATCTGAGCCTTATATTGGGCATTTAGGACTCGGTGGGGTGGGGGACACGAAAGGCATGCTAGAAAGTGCTTTGCGTGAAAAAACGATTAATTGGGTCACTAATGCCAAAGTAGATAAAATAGAAGAAGGGATGATGTATGTCACCGAAGTGGATGAGAATGCTGAGGAGAAGAAAAAGCATGAGATTCCTTTTAAACATTCTATGATGCTTCCGGCGTTTACAGGGATTGATGCGGTCAGGCATTCTGGAGCAGAAGGATTGATTAATCCTAGGGGTTTTGTGCTGGTGGATAAATATCAGCGTAACCCAACCTTTAAAAACATCTACTCTGTTGGTGTTTGTATAGCCTTGCCACCTGTTGAAAAAACACCGGTCCCAACAGGTACACCAAAGACAGGTTATATGATTGAGTCCATGGTGACAGCAACAGCGCATAATATTAGAGATGAACTGGCTGGCAAAGAGCCTTCTGATATCCCCAGTTTGAGTGCATTATGTCTGGCTGATTTAGGTGATACGGGTGTGGCCTTTTTAGCGGTGCCTCAAATACCACCTAGAAATACCACCTGGTCCAATCATGGTCGTTGGGTTCATTTGGCTAAAATAGGTTTTGAAAAGTATTTTATCCGTAAAATCAAAAAAGGCATTAGCGAGCCTTTTTACGAAAGAATGATACTTAAAATAATGGGTGTTGTAAGGTTAAAGTAGGGGGAGCAATGACAATAGATCGATGGGTAATGGCTGTGGCCGGAACTTTTATATTAATCAGTATTAATCTGGCTGTATTTCATTCATTAAACTGGCTATGGTTCACGGGGTTTGTAGGTTTGAATTTATTTCAAGCAGCATTTACTGGATTTTGTCCTTTAGCAATTATTTTAAAAAAGCTTGGGGTTAAGTCTGGCTGTGCGTTTTAGCTGTTTTTATTTTAAAAATACTGAGTACAAGAAGGGGGGGTAAAGTGATTGTGCTTTAGCCCTTTTTTTATTCCCCTATTTTGCCTTTGTGGTGTTGCTTTGCTGTTTGAGTAAAAGAGTTACCTTACTTCTTTTAAATGAATCTTATTTCTTGTATCATCATGTCAGGTATACCCAATATTTTGACGTATTTTAGAGGTAATTCGCTACTGTGTCTTATGTCTTTGACTTGTTAGGGTATTAATTAAGTGGTCTGTATTTTGCTTTAATTAAAATTAGGAACAAAGATGGCTGAAAATGAAGAAGTTGAGGGTGAAGAAAAAAAATCTTCGAAAGTTATAATTATCGCTGCAGTTGTTTTGTTGTTAGTCATTGCCGGTGGTGCTGGTTATTATTTTATGGCTGGTGATGAGTCGAATGAGGGTGTTGAAAATTCAAAAGAGCTGAAGGAAGCTGAAGAGGATGCGCTAGCTAGTGAACAAGTTTATTATGCTATGGATAAGTCATTGATTGTTAACTTTCCTAAAGGATCTGCGGCCAGTTTAATACAGGTATCACTTTCTTTGCTAGTAGATAGTGTAGAGACTGTTGATGTTGTTAAGAAGCATGAGCCAATGATACGAAATAATTTATTGATGGCAATAAGTGCTAAGGGAGCTGATAAATTGCAAACAACAGAGGGTAAAGAAGCGTTGCGTGCAGAGATGTTGGCTGAAATTAGCAAAGTGATGGAAAGGATGAGTAAAAAGAATAAAGTGGAGAATATCTTTTTTACTGCTTTTGTAATGCAATAAGTATGGACAAGTATTAGGCGCTCCAAAAGTTCTTGTAATCTGTTTTCTGCTCGTCCTTCCTTTCTCCATCTGGAGTAGGGGGTAAGGTGTCAATGCTTTTGGAGCATTGATATAAATCGTTTTAAGTTGTTTTGTCTCTTTATATAAGCTGTATGAGCAACTTTGATAAGCTGTAATGATGAAGGGAAAAATATTGCTTAAAATAGCTACAGCAAGAATTTATAAGTATGTTGGCAGAGAAAGTATGAAAACTATGTTTTACCGAGGTGTTTAGGATATGTCTTCAGCAGATCTACTGTCACAAGATGAAATTGATGCGCTATTACATGGTGTTGATGATGGAGATATAGAAACAGAAACAGTTGAGGAGGAAGATCATTCAGGCATTCGAGGTTATGACTTTAATAGTCAGGAGCGAATTGTCAGAGGCAGGATGCCAACCTTGGAGATGGTTAATGAACGTCTGGCGCGATATTTTAGAATTTCATTGTTTAATTTTCTTAGAAGATCAGCAGAGATTTCTATTTCGGGTATTCAGGTTTTAAAGTTTTCTGAATATATTCAAAGCCTTTTTGTTCCAACTAATCTTAATATTGTTCGTTTTGCGCCTTTAAGAAGTCGAGCCTTGATTGTTATGGAGCCACGCCTGGTTTTTACAGCAGTTGATAACTTTTTTGGTGGCAGTGGGCAGTTTTATAATAAGGTTGAAGGGCGTGAATTTACGCCAACTGAAATGCGGATTATCCGCTTGATTATTGATTTGTTGTTTAATGATTTAAAAGAAGCATGGAAGCCGGTAATGGACCTTGATTTTGAGTATATGAACTCCGAAATTAACCCTCAATTTGCCAATATTGTGAGTCCAGCAGAAATAGTGATTGTTTCTACTATCCATGTGGAGCTTGAAGGTGGCGGTGGAGACATCAGTATTGCTATGCCTTATGCCATGATTGAACCTATTCGTGAGTTGTTGGATGCGGTGAGTAGTGACCGTGGAGAGGTGGATGGGAGTTGGCAAGAAGGTTTGAGAAAGGAGGTCTTACGTAGTGATGTTTCATTGAATAGTTTATTGCTAGAAAAAACTATGCGCATTAGTGATGTGATGGCTTTTAAAAAAGGTGATGTTATTCCAATAGATATGCCTGAAACTGTGCTTGTTCAAGCAGAGGGCGTGTCTGTTTTTAAAGGAAAAATAGGTTTGTCAGATGGTAATTACGCAATACAAATAACAGAAAAACTAACTCAGGATTCTCTGTAGTAACAAGCATAAGAAAAGGAGTAACAGGCTCCTAGACTGTTAAAAAACTTGTTTGTTAGGAATGTTATAGCTCTTATTATTGGCTACAAAACAAATAGAACTCAATAGGATGTGCTGGGAACGAGGCGCATCAGTAGCTGTCGATGCGCCTCCTGTGTCGGCACATCCTATAAATAGCAATATCCATAAACTAGGAAAGGAAAGTAGCTTTAAAATGTCTTATCTATTCTTTGGCTAAATAGCTTGAGGCGGTAAAGGGTACTTTTAACAAATAAGTCTCTACTCAGGGTAATTTGAAAATGTAGTAATATTCCGTTAATGTTGTATTTTCGGAGCTTGCTTTTAAGTCCTCTCCAGCAGGAGAGAGCTTCATGGCTTTTACGCTGAGTAATTACACAAATAATATAATTATTAGGTATATCGATGAGTGAAGAAGAAGAGGCTGGCGGTGATGACTGGGCCGATGCCATGAAAGAACAGCTCGATTCTGGGTCCGATGGAGATGCGGATTGGGGTGATGCTTTAAAAGAACAGGCCGATAGTGAGGGGTTTGAGTCTGCAGAGTTTAATGAGCTTGAGAAAGAAGGCAGCGTGACACCTTCTAATTTGGATTTTAACTCCGATGATCTGAAGTTGGATGTTATTCTGGATGTGCCAGTGACGGTTTCTATGGAAATAGGTCGTACACAGGTCAATATTAGAAATTTGTTACAACTTAATCAGGGCTCGGTTATTGAGTTAGACCGATTTGCTGGTGAGCCTATGGATGTTCTGGTTAATGGAACATTGATTGCTCATGGTGAAGTTGTGGTGGTGAATGATAAATTTGGCATTCGTCTAACGGATGTGATTAGTCCGTCTGATCGGGTAAAAAAACTAGGTGCATAGCAAATAATGGACAAAGGCGTTAACCGAGCTGTTTATTCTGCCATTATTTTATTGATGCCTGCTTCGGCTGTTTCTGCAAAAGTCGAAACGGTCACTAAACAAACGCTTAACACCGTTTCATACTCACATGTGTTGAGCTGGTCTCTAGGTTTGATTTTTGTTCTGTGTTTGTTTTTTGCTTGTATCTGGTTTATGAAGAAAATGGGGGCTATACCTGTCAATACAAAACAAAATATGAGAGTGCTGAGTGGATTGTCGCTGGGGATGCGAGAAAAGCTTGTGCTGGTACAGGTCGGTGAAAAACAATTGCTTTTAGCGGTGACACCAGGGCGAGTTGAAAAACTATTGCTGCTAGAAGGCGAGGATAAGTTATTTCAACAGCTTAAGGATGAAGCATCAGATACTGGCTTTTCTTATAAGCTTAAACAGTTTATGGCCGAGGCAGGTAATGAGTAGGCTGGCTATATTTGTTGGATTTTTGATCTCAACAAGCTCAGTCTGGGCTGTGCCAGGTATTGATGCGGTAACAGTAACAACAAATCCGGATGGAGGTCAGAGTTATACGGTCACTATCCAGATTCTGGCATTAATGACCATGTTAACGGTCTTGCCGTCATTGTTATTAACCATGACAGCATTTACTCGTATTATGATTGTTTTAGGCTTGTTAAGGCAGGCCATAGGGACAGCACAAGCACCGAGTAATCAGGTGTTACTTGGACTGTCTCTTTTTCTAACCATTTTTATCATGATGCCAGTGTTTGAAAAAGTGAATACTCAGGCTGTGCAACCTTATATGGAAGAGAAAATAAATGCGCTAACAGCTATAGAAAGAGCTTCTCTGCCTTTTCGACAATTTATGATGAAGCAAACCCGAGAGGCTGATTTAGAATTGTTTATGAGGATTTCAGGGCGGGAGGATTTTGAAACAGTAGATGATGTGCCTTTTTCATTGCTGCTACCCGCTTTTGTCACCAGCGAGCTTAAAACGGCCTTTCAGATTGGGTTTTTAATATTCTTACCTTTTTTAGTGATTGATCTTGTGGTTGCCAGTGTTCTAATGTCTATGGGTATGATGATGTTATCACCGATGATTATTTCTTTACCGTTTAAAATTATGTTGTTTGTTCTGGCTGATGGCTGGTCTCTGGTTCTAGAAATGTTGGCCGCCAGTTTTTATGTTTAATGATCAAATATCAAATAAATAGGCGTTTTTTATGACACCTGATGTTATTTCAACAATCGCTCAAGACACGGTATTGGTTGCTGTTAAATTGATAGCCCCGATTTTATTGTCTTCTTTAGCAATAGGTTTGCTGGTCGCTATGTTTCAGGCCGCTACCCAAATTAATGAGCAAACATTAACTTTTATTCCGAAGTTAGCGATGGTGATTATCGTGCTGATGATTGCAGGCCCCTGGATGTTACAAGTGGTTATTGACTATTTTCAGGATCTGGTGCGTAAAATACCTGAATTAATAGGATAATGCGGTGAACTTCACTGAACAGGAGCTATTAACTTTATTAGCCTCTTTTATCTGGCCGTTCATTCGCATTAGTTCTATGTTTATTACTATCCCCATTTTTAGTGTAAAATCTTTGCCTGCTAAAATCAGAGTGATTGTATCGTTACTTATTACTCTCGTTATAGTACCCGTGTTGCCAGACCCGCCAGGTATTACAATGTTTAGTTATCAAGGTTTTCTGGTCACTGTTCAGCAGCTAATCATTGGCTTGTCTACAGGGTTTATTTTGCAAATGGTTTTTTCTGTTATGTTAGTGGCAGGACAAAGTATGGCCTACAGTATGGGGCTTGGGTTTGCTTCTATGGTTGACCCTGCTACAGGGGTGCAAGTGCCCGTTATCGCACAGGTATTTGTGGTTTCTTCCAGTTTGATGTTTCTGGCCTTTAATGGTCATTTGTTATTGATTGAAATGCTGGTTGCCAGTTTTACTACTTTGCCTATTGCTACTGTTGGTTTTAGTCTCAGTGATATCTGGTCTATAGTCGCCTGGAGTAGTCAAATGTTTTCAGGTGGGGTGTTGTTGGCTATGCCTGTTATGATTGCTCTGTTATTTGTCAATATCAGTTTTGGAGTGGCTGCCAGAGCGGCACCACAATTACAGATTTTTGGTGTCGGTTTCCCCATTACCATTATGCTGGGCATGGTTCTAATCTGGGTTTACATGGCGAGTGCATTGGAAGTTTTTTCTAATGTATTAACTAATGGGTTTGGGCTGATTAGTCAGTTGTTAAGAGTCTCATATTAAGGTAGTAGACAGTGGCTGATGATTCTGGGCAAGATAAAAGCGAAGAACCCACGGAGAAGCGTCTTACCGACGCCAGAAAAAAAGGCCAGGTTCCCCGCTCAAAAGAATTAAATACTTTTGTTACCTTGATGACCGCCTCAGTGATGCTGCTGTTTGTTGGCGACTCTATTGCTAAAGGGCTGGCTAAATTAATGCAGCAACAATTTAGTTTGACCCGCGATATTATTTTTGACCCGGCAAGCCCGGTTATTTATTTTGAGCAGGTCATGCTGGATGGGCTGTTGTTAATTTTCCCCTTGGTTGTGCCCCTTGTTATTGTCGCTTTGTTTACCCCGATGATGATGGGGGGCTGGAATTTTACCATGGAGTCTATGGTTCCAAAGTTTTCAAAGATGAACCCCTTTTCTGGTCTAAAAAAGATGTTTGGAATACAGGGGATTGTCGAGCTGTTAAAAGCGGTGGTAAAGATTGCACTGGTTTTTACAGTGGCGGGCACTTTGTTTAGATCTTATCTTGATCAATTTATGGGTTTGAGTTCATTGCCTTTAAATACGGCAGTGGTAAAAGCAGCCGATATTATTATGTTTAGCCTGTTAATTTTGAGTTCGACTTTGGTGCTGGTGGTAGCAATTGATGTGCCTTATCAATTGTGGAATAACAAGCGACAATTAAAAATGACTAAACAGGAAGTTAAGGATGAATCCAAAGAGCAAGAGGGAAACCCTGAAGTAAAAGGTCATATTCGTCGAAAACAGATGGAAATGTCTCAGCAAAGAATGATGGATGAAGTGCCCAAAGCTGATGTTATTGTGACTAACCCGTCTCATTATGCTGTAGCTTTAAAATATGACCCTATGGGCAGTGGCGCACCTATAATGGTGGCCAAAGGTGTTGATTTGATTGCTGCTCAAATACGAAACCTGGCTGTGGGAGCTGATGTTCCTTTGATTGCAGCACCGCCTTTGGCAAGAGCCTTGTTTTATTCAACCGAAGTGGGGGAGGAAATTCCTCAAGGCCTGTTCCTGGCAGTTGCACAGGTTTTAGCTTATGTTTTTCAATTAAAAGCGGCGACTGAAAATAGAACAGAGAAGCCGGTACCTCCTGCTAACTTAAAAGTACCTGATGAATTTAGACAGCAGTAGCTTGTCGAAAAAACGTTTTTATTAGGCATATTATGGCCCTTATTATTAGCTACGAAACAAATAGAGACCAATAGGATGATGCGGAGGAACGAAGCGCATCAATAACCGTCGATGCGCCTCCAGTGTCGGCCATATCCTATAAATAGGACTACCCTAAGCCAGGAAAGTAAAGTAACTTTAAAATGGCTTATTTCGACAGGCTCCTAGGTCTGTTCTGGTTAATGAAACAGCTCAAGACCTGATAAAATAACAGAAGCTTGAACTGTTGAGAGCGCCCTGCTGACTATTGATTAACAATTAAACACGAATATGGATCTGACAAAAGTAGTAGAAACCTTTAAATCCGTCATTGGCATGGGCCTAGGGGCTCCTTTAATCATTATTATGATGCTGTCGATGGTGGTATTACCATTGCCAGCTTTCTTATTGGATTTGTTTTTTACCTTCAATATTGCATTTTCACTGATTATTCTATTGGTTGTTATCTATAGCATAAAACCACTGGAGTTTTCGGTTTTCCCTTCGGTTATTTTAATAGCGACTTTGCTCAGACTGGCTTTAAATGTTGCATCAACTCGAATTGTTCTATTACAAGGGCATGAAGGGGGGGATGCGGCGGGAAAAGTGATTGAAGCATTTGGTTCTTTTGTTATTGGGGGGAATTTTGCTGTTGGTCTAGTTGTTTTTGCCATTTTGGTGATTATTAATTTCGTGGTTGTGACCAAAGGGGCTGGGCGTGTTGCCGAAGTCGGGGCGCGTTTTACCCTGGATGCCATGCCAGGTAAACAAATGGCGATTGATGCTGATTTAAACTCTGGCTTGATCGATCAGGACCAGGCCAGAGAAAGGCGTGCAGAAGTGGCCGCTGAAGCTGATTTTTATGGCTCTATGGATGGTGCCAGTAAGTTTGTAAGAGGTGATGCTATAGCGGGCATTATTATCTTATTTGTTAATATTATTGGTGGTCTGGCCATTGGTGTAGGTCAGCATGGTATGAGCTTTTCTGATGCGGGTGAAGTGTATGTGATATTGACTATTGGTGATGGTCTGGTTGCACAAATTCCATCCTTATTATTATCTACAGCATCTGCAATTGTTGTCACCAGTGTACGAGGAAGTACTGACAATATAGGAAAGCAGGTTAGTCTGCAGTTGTTTAATGACCCAAAAGCTTTGGTTATTACGGCTATGATTATTGGTATGTTGGGGGTTATTCCCGGTATGCCAAACCTGGTTTTTATTTTGTTGTCCATGGTGTTGTTGGCGGCGGCTTATTTAATTAATTTAAAACACAAAAAAGAACAAGATGAGCTCTTGCAGCGAGCTGCAAAAGTGCCTCAACAGCAAGTAACAGCTTCTGAAATAAAAGAGCTGGGCTGGGATGATGTGATGCCCGTTGATGTGATTGGTCTGGAAGTTGGCTATCGATTGATTCCACTGGTTGATAAAAATCAGGGTGGGCAGTTAATGACTCGAATTAAAGGTGTGCGCAAAAAACTATCTCAAGAGCTGGGTTTTTTAATTCCTTCGGTACATATTAGGGATAATTTAGATTTGTCGCCCACCAGTTATAGAATTTCATTGATGGGGGTGACGGTAGGTGAGTCGGATATCAGGCCTGAAATGGAGATGGCCATTAACCCGGGGCAGGTATTTGGTAGTTTGCAAGGTGAAGTGACTCAGGATCCTGCTTTTGGCTTAGAGGCTATCTGGATAGAGACAAGTCAAAAAGATCAGGCTCAGACTTTGGGTTATACGGTTGTTGATCCGGGAACCGTGGTAGCCACTCATTTGAGCCATATTTTGCAGGGAAATGCGCATGATCTGTTCGGCTATGAAGAAGCGCAGAATATTATGGATAATCTGGCTAAATCAGCGCCAAAACTGGTTGAGGATTTAGTGCCCAAAACGCTGCCTTTGGGGGTTGTGGTTAAGGTGTTACAAAATCTGTTGCAGGAAGGTGTATCGATTAGAGATATTCGTACGATTGCCGAAACTTTGGCGGAGTATGGGGTTAAGAGTCAAGATCCTGACATCTTAACATCGGCAAGTCGTGCGGCTTTGGGTCGCTCAATTGTCTATGAAATCAATGGGGTGGAAAATGAATTTCCTGTTATTACTTTAGATCCAGAGTTGGAACAATTGTTGCATAAATCTTTGCAAACGGCGGGTGAAAGTGGTGTTGGTATAGAGCCGGGGTTAGCAGAGCAGATGCATAAATCATTAGAAGAGAGTTCTCAAAAAATGGAAATGGAAGGGCAGGTAGCGGTGCTATTAGTTTCTTCTTTTGTGCGTCCCTGGCTAGCTCGATTTGTCCGTCATTCAATTTCTGGGTTACATGTCCTGGCATATAATGAAATTCCTGAAGATCGTCAGATC
>ENA-ORXI01000479-ORXI01000479.1-sediment-metagenome-genome-assembly--contig:-NODE-479-length-32888-cov-27.654933_pt1 | contig 32888 bp, 28 predicted proteins | sample MGYA00237861_ERZ511468 | MGnify/ENA primary metagenome ERZ511468 (study PRJEB26299, sample SAMN06266213) | sediment metagenome | isolation source: Hudson Canyon methane seep mesocosm | place... | reverse complement strand
ATGCCTCCCCACCCAACCCTCCACTGCCATTAAGTTAAGGAAAAAAGAATTTATTTTAATTTCTCCGCCCCCAACCCTCCCCAGCAAGGGAGGGCTTTATTTTTTATACCAAAGTTGTGTAGGTACCTATGCATGAAGTCTGGGAGTGCGCAGGAAAAGATGTCATAAGTACCTCGTATTCCGCAAAATAAGAACAAAAATTTTAATCTAAACATTTCAAACAATTCTAAACACAAGTATAATTGACTGTTTTTTTGCTTATGAAGCCTTAGTTTTTTCTCAGCTTCGTCAGCGAGTTATCTTTAGCAGGAACAATAAATGGTTGCATTAGTTGGTATCATCATGGGTTCAACCTCTGATTGGGAAACCATGCGCTTTGCCGTAGAAAAACTAGAACAGCTCGGCATCCCTTATGAAGTCGATGTTGTCTCTGCACACCGCACCCCTGATAAGCTTTTCACTTATGCTGAAACAGCCGAAAGCAAAGGCTTAGAAGTTATTATTGCCGGCGCGGGTGGGGCTGCTCATTTACCCGGTATGGTTGCTGCAAAAACCATCGTGCCTATTTTAGGTGTTCCAGTACAGTCAAAAGCACTTAACGGTATGGATTCTTTATTATCTATCGCACAAATGCCAGCAGGTATTCCTGTAGGTACCCTTGCGATTGGTAAAGCGGGCGCCGCTAATGCCGCTCTTTTAGCCGCGGCTATTATTGCCAATAAACATTCTGAATTTAAAGGCCCATTACACGCATTCCGCCAAGCACAAACAGAATCTGTATTAGCTAACTCAGACCCACGGGAGCTTGATTAATGGTTATTGGTATTCTAGGTGCAGGGCAATTAGCTAGAATGTTAGCACTTGCTGGCATACCTTTAGGCCTTAAATTTATCTTTCTTGACCCGACAGCAGAATCCTGTGCAGCAGACTTAGGTAAGCACTTAATGGGTGCTTATACTGATAAAGCACTATTATCGCAACTGGCGACAGAAGCAGACATCATTACTTATGAGTTCGAGAATGTACCTGTAGAAATCATTCATTTCCTAGCTCAACAAACACCGGTTTACCCGCCTGAAAAAGCTTTAGAGATTGGCCAAGACCGTATCACTGAAAAAGAATTTTTTGCTAGCTTAGATATTCCGACCGCTCCTTTTTCTGCAGTTTCAAGCCTAGCTGACTTAGAGCAGGCTATGCCTACTATTGGCTACCCTGCGATTTTAAAAACACGTCGTTTAGGTTATGACGGCAAAGGCCAAGTTGTTTTAAAAAGCTCAAATGACTTAGCTGATGCTTGGCAAGCTGTTCAAAACGCACCCTGTGTTGTTGAAGGTTTTGTAAATTTTGAACGTGAAGTTTCTATTATTGCTAGCCGTAGCGTCTCTGGTGAAATTGCTTACTACCCTCTTTCTGAGAATACTCATGAAAAAGGTATCTTACGCTTAGCTAAAAATACGTTAGATGATCCTCGTCAAGCTCAAGCAGAACAATACATTAATAGCCTATTAACCGCTCTTGACTACGTGGGCACTATCGCCTTAGAGCTCTTTGTTGTAGGCGAGCAGCTCATTGTCAATGAATTTGCCCCTCGTGTTCACAATTCAGGTCACTGGACAATTGAAGGCTCAGAAACAAGCCAATTTGAAAACCACCTAAGAGCAATTATTGATTGGCCATTAGGCTCCACACAATCAAACGGCTATGCTGCGATGCAGAATTTTATTGGCGGCACACCAAGTAGCGATAAGTTATTGTCTCTCTCTCAAATTCATCTGCATTTATATGATAAAGCCGCTCGAAAAGGACGCAAAGTTGCACATGCAACCGCTAGAACAAATTCTCTAGAAAATTTTACTGACCTAATTGCTTCTCTGTCTGCACTCGCAGAACAAAGTGACGACTCTTAGCTCAACCACCCTATTTCTTTTTAACTAAAACTTTCACATTTACTACTATGAAAAATACTGAAAACCCTGTTGTTTCTATCCATTACACTTTAACGAACAAAGCGGGTGAAAAGCTTGATAGTTCAATTGGTGCTGAGCCTTTAACTTATTTACATGGCGCAGGTAACATCATCCCTGGCTTAGAAAATGCGCTTTCTGATAAATCAGTGGGCGACAAACTAACAGTAACCATTGAACCTGCTGAAGCGTATGGCGAGCGTAACGACGAACACATGCAAACTGTCCCTAGAGAAATGTTTCAAGGCATTGATAACATCGAAGTAGGCATGCAATTTCAAGCTGACTCAAGCAATGGACCAGCCATTGTGACAATCACTGAAATTGAAGGCGACAATATTTCTATTGATGGTAACCATCCATTAGCAGGCGAGCAACTGACTTTTGACGTTGAAGTTATGGATATTCGTCCAGCAACTGAAACTGAAATGGAACATGGTCATATTCATGGCGAAGGCTGTAACCACGATTAATCGTTTTACGTACAGAGGGTAAATCTATACCCTCTGTATACTAAAAGGTAGGATGGGTAGAGCATCTTTTGCGAAACCCATCAAACCTCACCGATTCAACCCACCTCTAAAATACTTGCAAAGTAATCCTATGGATCAATTACAGTCTGGCATCCGCATTACTGTGCGCGCAGTTATTATTCAAGATAACAAGGTTCTTTTAATCAAAAAAGACAGCCCTGCTGATGGCATTCGTTACACTTTACCGGGTGGCGCATTAGAGTCTGGCGAAACACTGCACCAAGCTGTTATACGTGAATGCATTGAAGAAATTGATACCCCCGTTGAAGCCGGAGATGTTTTACATATCGCTGATTTTTTCATCCCTAAGCTAGAGCCTAAGCCTTATACCCGTCATCAACTAGAAATACTGATTGACTGCCAAGCACCTAAAAACTACATTCCAAGCTCTGGCCCAGAGCCTGATAAGCATCAAGTGGGTGTTGAGTGGTTACCTCTGACCTCCCTTTCTAATCTCACCATTTCTCCTGCATTCTTTGGCGAACTTTTAATTAACTTAAAAGCTGAAATACACACAACTTACGTTGGCTCCGTCTCCTAAAACAGCTATACCGCATACTGAAAAAACTTAATACTGTTAGCCAGTCTCTATAGATAACCCAAACATCCTCGTTAATACTTAGCCTTTACCTTTATAATAATCACTGAATACATACAGTGGTTTATAACAAACAACTTATCTTAGACCATTAATCTTCCCATGCGCCCCGGTACTCTAAAACCCCCAAAACTAATGGAAAAAATTAAAATCTGTGTTTTAATTGAGTTTTAAATACCAAACAATCAAGCACTAACCCTATTTTTGCAATAAACAGACCACCAGCACTCAACACGGAAAGGCGCCTTTAAAATGCTATCGCATATTTCACCTCCCATCCCCATCTTCCGCGTTAAAAAAGCATCCATATTTACATTACTGTTTCTATTTGCTCTTATCGTTAACTCGTCACTTACTTTCGCTCAAGCCAATTCTCAATCCTTAGATACTGGGTGGCAATACCGCTGGGGAGATTCACTATTCACCGCTAAAGGCATTCCAGAATGGGTCACTAAAAGTCATGAACAAAACAAACACTGGCATGCGATTAATTTCCCCTCTAACCCACCTAACAGAGAGGGCAAAAAAAATGTTTGGTATCGTACAGTCCTTCCAGAAGGTGAGTGGCGTGACCCCGTTATCTATATTTTCAGTATTGATTTAATTGCCGAAGTTTTTATAGATGGGCAACAAATTTATCATTACGGAACATTCGATGAAAATGGGCAAGGGAAATTTGAAGGCTGGCCATGGCACATGATCCATCTACCCCAGGACTTTTCAGGGAAAACCATATACTTTCGAATATTCTCTTCCTCCAGCGATATTGGTTTATGGGGTGAGGTTAAGCTAATGGAACATTTAGACTTACTAAAATATATTGTAGAAAATTCAATAACAGACATCGTTGTCAGCGGTCTATCTTTATTAATTGCCTTACTCGCTTTAATATTTGCCTGCGTTCAATCCAACCGAAAAACTTACCTGCTAATTTTCTTTTTTACTTTTTCCTCAAGTATCATGCTCTTGGCACAGAGCCAGGTGAAACAATTTATATTTAATGCGCCTTTACTATGGGACCACCTTGGAGCGACAGCGTATTTTGTATTACCTATTGCAATGTCCTTATTATTTGGCTCGTGGTGCCAAGGAAAATTTACAAAGCTGATTGCAGCTATCTGGGTATTTCATACGGCCTTTGCAGGACTTGCTATCAGCGGATCAATCATGGGATTTGTAGAATTATCAGACATGTACTTTTTGTTTGACTGCTTACTCTCTATCAGTTTAATCGTATTATTCTTGATCGCATTTTCTCAATTTAAACGTACACACAACGAGATCAAAGTATTAATTACAAGTTTTGCTTTATTTAGTATTTTTCTATTAATTGATATGGGGGTAGCCCATAACATTTTACCTTGGACTAGAATGCCTATCGCTATCGGCCTATTATTATTCTCTATGACGATGGTTGCCGTTTCTCTATACCAGTTTTCTATTGTGCAAAGTGAATTAAAAGAACTCAACATAACATTAGAGCAAAAGGTTGAAGATAGAACTAAAGAACTTAAACGACTAGCAGCCACTGATTCTCTAACTGGATTAATGAATCGCCGCGCTTTCTACTTAGAAGCTGAACATATTTTTCAGAAATCGATTCGATATGAGCGTGATACAGCAATATTAATGCTCGATATTGATTTATTTAAGCAGGTCAATGATACCTATGGTCATTCAGCTGGAGATAAGGTAATCACTGCTATTGCGGCTTGCATTCAAAAGGTTTGCAGAGAGACAGACTTGCCAGCTAGATTTGGTGGTGAGGAATTTGTGATTTTTCTTGAAGAAGCAGATGAGAGTAAAGCGCTAATGATCGCAGAAAGACTTCGCCAAACCATCAGCACACTAACCCTTCCTAATATAGACAAAAAAATTACAGCGAGTATAGGAGTCAGTTTACTTAACAAGCGAACTGAAAGCTTAGAAGCACTTATCTCTCTAGCAGATAAAGCCATGTACCTCGCTAAGAGCAATGGCCGAAATAATTGCCAACTGAGTTGATTATTAATACATTCCCCAACAATCAGCCCTCGTTATTCCCGAAACCTTTTTGTCAGAAATTCCATGTGAGCATAATCAAATTGGCTATGTCACCGTTACATGTGGATTTTTTAATTCTTTTTGTTCTTAAGAGCCCTCTCCAAAGGGCATAGGTCTCTACACAACTTTGGCATAAAAAAGCCCTCCCTTGCTGGGGAGGGTTGGGTGGGGAGACATTAGAATACGCTGCTTGCTTTAGTGACTCATGTTACGCAGCAATTGAATGCTTTCACTCTCATGAAAGACAACAAGGAGCGCGTAGCATCAGAACCGTAGCCCGTATGGAGGCACGGAATACGGGATAAACAGCGCATCGAAACCCCGTATTACGCAAGCTTCATACGGGCTACAGATTCTTTTGAGCCTCCACTTACCTAGTAATCGGGGAAGGCTTTAAGAGCTAATTTATTTTCTACACTTAACGATGACATAGCCATAAATTTTCTACTCATCGCTATCGAAACTTAAAGGCTCTGGACAACTGAGCACTCAGCCTATATTCCTAAACTCTCCCAAAGCTCATCAACTTTCTTTACTACCTCGTCACTCATAGTAATCGTACGACCCCACTCTCTCGTTGTTTCACCTGGCCATTTATTTGTTGCATCAAAGCCTACCTTTGAACCTAAACCTGAAACAGGTGAAGCAAAGTCTAAATAATCAATCGGTGTATTCTCAAGAATCGTTAAATCTCTTGCTGGGTCCATGCGCGTGGTAATAGCCCAAATGACCTCTTGCCAATCATGAACATCAATATCGTCATCAACTACGATTACAAATTTTGTATACATAAATTGACGTAAGAATGACCAAGTTCCTAGCATGACTCGTTTAGCATGTCCGGCATATTGTTTTTTCATACTAATCACTGCCATGCGGTATGAACACCCTTCTGGCGGCAAATAAAAATCTGTAATTTCAGGGAACTGTTTTTGTAATATGGGTACGAACACTTCATTTAAAGCTACACCTAATACTGCAGGTTCATCTGGTGGCTTGCCGGTGTAAGTGCTGTGATAAATCGGCGCTTGTCGCTGAGTAATACACTCAATGGTAAATACCGGAAAGTCACCGACTTCATTATAGTAGCCAGTATGATCTCCAAACGGCCCTTCAGGTGCCATTTCATCTGGGTAGATAAATCCTTCTAAAACAATTTCAGCACTCGCAGGTACTTGTAAATCATTAGTTATAGATTTCGCAACTTCTGTTTTAGAGCCGCGTAATAACCCTGCAAAAGCATATTCTGATAAAGTATCTGGTACTGGGGTTACTGCCGCTAAAATGGTTGCTGGATCAGCGCCTAAAGCTACAGAAACAGGGTAAGGCTTGCCAGGGTTTTCATCTTGCCATTCTTTAAAATCTAACGCGCCACCACGGTGCGCTAACCAACGCATAATGACTTTATTTTTGGCAATCACTTGTAAGCGATAAATACCTAAATTTTGTCGTTCTTTATAAGGCCCTTTAGTAATCACCAAAGGCCAAGTAATTAATGGGCCTGCATCCTCTGGCCAACACGTTTGAATTGGGTATTGATTTAAATCAACCTCATCACCCTTACGAATTAACTCCTGACAAGGTGGGTTTTTCACCACTTTGGGTGCCATGTGTAATACATTTTTAAAGACGGGGATTTTATCTACTGCATCTTTCATTCCTTTGGGTGGCTCAGGCTCTTTTAATTGTGATAATAGCTCACCTACACCACGCAATGCAGTAACCGAGGTTTCCCCCATCCCCATTGCAACTCGATCTGGCGTGCCAAATAAATTAGCCAAAACAGGAATATTATATCCTTTAGGGTTTTCAAATAATAAGGCTGGCCCGCCTTGCTTTAAGGTACGGTCACATATTTCAGTCATTTCCAAAACAGGGTCAATTTCTTGAGTAATCCGTTTTAATTCACCTTTTTTTTCTAACTGTGCAATAAAATCTCTTAAGTCTTTATATTTCATGATGCAATGCCGTTATGTCGCAATAAAGCATCTATTTTTGGCTCACGGCCACGGAACTTAACAAATAAGTCCATCGCATCCGCACTTCCACCTGTTTCCAAAATATTCGTTAAAAAAGCAATACCCGCATCTTGGTCAAAAATACCCTTTTCTTCAAATAAAGAATACGCATCACTTGATAAAACTTCAGCCCATTTGTAGCTGTAATAACCGGCCGCATAACCGCCTGCAAAAATATGCGAGAAGCTATGTGCAAAACGATTAAAAGCAGGGGGAATCATGACCGAAACACGCTCACGAATACTACTTAAAACTTCATAAATTCTTGCGCCTTTTTCGGTGTCATAATTCTGATGCATATAGAAATCAAATAGACTAAATTCTAACTGCCTCACCATGAGCATACCGGCTTGAAAGTTCTTCGCTGCTAGCATTTTCTCATACAAACTATCCGGTAAAGCTTCGCCCGTTTGATAGTGGCCAGAAATTAAATCTAGTGCTTCTTTTTCCCAACACCAATTTTCCATAAACTGGCTGGGTAACTCGACAGCATCCCATTCAACGCCATTAATACCGGACACCCCTAAATAGTCTACTTGTGTCAGCATATGCTGTAGCCCATGCCCAAACTCATGGAATAATGTTAACACTTCATCATGAGTTAATAATGCAGGATCAGCGCCTACGGGCGGGGTAAAATTACACGTTAAATAGGCAACAGGAATTTGTATGGTTTCTGCTGTTTTTTTACGACCTACACAATCGTCCATCCACGCACCACCTCGCTTTTTAGCACGCGCATATAAATCAATATAAAATTTGCCACGCTGTACGCCATCTTTATCATTAATTTGAAAAAAACGTACGTCATCGTGCCATGTATCGAAATCGGTAATTTCTGAAATTTGTAAGCCATATAGCTTTTCAACAACGGCAAATAAACCTTGTAACACTTTGGGTGCGGGGAAAAATTGTTTTACTTCTTCTTGCGATAAATCATAAGCATGTTGGCGCATTTTTTCAGAAAAATAACCTACATCCCAGGCAAATAATTTTGCGACACCGTAGTGCTCTTTTGCAAATGCAGATAACTCTTCTAAGTCTTGTTTAGCTTGCGGTAAAGATTTCTCAGCTAATTCTTCTAAAAAGTCAGTCACTTGCTCAGGTGAGTCTGCCATTTTTGTAGCTAAAGATAATTCTGCATAATTTTTAAAACCTAATAGCTGCGCTTTTTCATGGCGTAACGCTAGGGTTGTTTCCATAATTTCCGTATTATCCCACTCAGCATTACTACCTTGATCTGATGCTCGCGTGGAAAAAGCTTTATACATATCTGAGCGTAACTGCCGGTCATCCGCATAAGTCATCACGGCAAGATACGAAGGAAACTGCAAAGTTAACATCCAGCCTTTTTTATCCTCAAGCTCTGCAGTTTGTTTCGCTTGTTGTAATGCTGAATCTGGCAGCCCAGCTAAATTAGCTTTTTTTGTGACTAGTTTTTTCCAGTCATTAGTTGCATCCAATAAGTTTTCTTCGTACTTACTTGATAACTGAGAAAGCTCTAAACTAATTTCTTTATACCGAGCCTGCTGTACACCATCAAGACCAATTCCCGACAAACGAAAGCTACGTAAAGAATTCTGAATAATTTTTTGTTGTGCGGTATCAAGTTGAGCATAAGCCTCACTATTTGCTATCGCTTCATAAGCTTTAAATAACCCTTTATGCTGCCCCATCTCAGTTGAATAGGCACTTAATTTTGGCAGGCAGGCATTATAAGCATCACGTAATTCATCACTATTGACTACTGAATTCATGTGGCTCACTGGTGACCATGCTTTATTAATACAGTCCTCAGCTTCATCTAAAGGTGATATCAAATTATCCCAAGTATAATTTTCATTTTCAGCTAATAACGTTTCAACTAACGTACTTGCCTCATTTAAAAGTTGATCAATAGCGGGCTCAATATGCTCTGCTTTAATTTGAGAAAATAAAGGTAACTCGGTGTGACTTAGTAAAGGGTTATTCATGAGAGACTAAATAGGGTTTGTAAAAAATAAAAAGGTAAATGCTTTATGCAAGCACGCTCATAACAGCTTTAATTCGCTGGTTGGCTTTTTGTAATACATGTAAAGAAAAATCTGGATTTAACTTTCCTGCTTTAAGTTTTGAATAAGCAGGAATGGTATTGATATAAGGCAAGTGACCCGCTCGTTTTGAGCCAAAGTAACTATGTAGTTTAGCGAGGATCACGATATCACTAATCGTTACCTCCTCACCACTGTCATAATGCCAATCTTCTGAATGGTAAGGAATTTTCGCTAGCTCTTCCGGAAAACCTAAAGTATGTAGCACTAACGCGCCTACAGGCGCCCGTAAATAAGGTGCCGCAGCTTCTAGTTGCACAACTTCAGGGCATTCATTCGGGTATTGCTCAGCAAAATGTAATAAAGGTATTCCACCGATATCACTCACTAACCCTGCCAATAAGGCATCATCAGGGTTAAGGTGAGTCGTTTCTTCCGCTAGAATAAAACATAAACTAGACACATATAAACTCTGACGCCAAAGATCTTGCATCGCGCCCATTAGTTTTTTATCTTTACAGCTAAAAATCTGCTTCAAACTAATTCCAATCACTAAATTTCGTGTTGCGGCTAAACCTAGGCGTGTCACAGCATCATGACAGTTCATAATCGGTGTTATAGGCGCATAGAGAGGGCTATTAGCTACTTGAATTAACTTTGCTACGATGACCGCATCTAGCTGAATAATATCAACAGCCTCTTGCGTACCTATATCATTTTCCATCGCTGACTTTAGCTTAAAAGCCACATCAGGCAAGGAAGGTAACATAAGCTTATTTTCCCTATAAGCTTCAGTAAAGCTATGGAAAAAACGGTTATTATCTAATTCTTCAGGTAAATCTATATCTACTAATTCTACACAGCATATTTCTTCCGTATTTTTAGCCGTCCATAGCTTCGTTAAATCAGCATCAACTAAAAGTAGTTTAACCTCAGTTTTAGCTACCGCTGTTGCGCCGAAAATTTTTCCGCTATTTATTGGTAAATGTGCGCGTGTAGAGTCTGCTGTTATTTCATAGTTACTATCCGCTTCTGGCTGCATAGTAATCTCACCCTCTAAAAGGTAGTAGACGTACTGAGCAGGCTGTTGATGTATAAAAATAACGGCTTGCTCAGAAAAGCTTTGGACCTTATGCGGTAATAGTTTTATATCAGATTCATCTAGGTATCGTAGTGGAACTAAATGCTCTATTTGCTTAAACTGTAATGGCTCATTGGTTTCAGCTGTAGGGGTTGAACATTTTAAGTGAGTCGCTTCAACTTGTTGTTCTTGCTTAACAATTTCAACATCACTCGACTTAGACTTTAGCTGTTCTTTCTTGGAAAAAAACTTAGAAAACCATCCCATTATTTAGACCTCAAAAAGTGCCATCGACTCAGAAATTTGTTGCTGAGCATCATGTAATATTTGCAAAGATAGATCAGGCGTTAAACTCTGGTCCCCTAATTTCTGAAATGCGGGTAAATCATGAAGTGCTGGTAACATCGATATCTGCTTAGATCCAAGAAAGCTATGATACTTAGCTAAAATAACAATATCAATTAACCCGAACTCCTTGCCGCTTTCATAAAACCAGTTACCAAGCAAATAAGGAATCTCGGATATTTCATCCGCAAAACCCCAGTCATTTAAAACGTATTGGCCAATAAATGCTTGGGCAAGTTTCGAGCATTCATCCACGTCATCTAGTGAAATATTTTTTTGTTGATCTGCCAAAGAAATAATAGGCAACAATCCAATATTATGCGTTAAGCCGGCTAACAAGGCCTCTTCAGGGTCTACCTTATGAGTCAGTACTGCCAAAGCATGACATAAACTAGAGACGCGAATACTTTGTAACCAGGCTTCATGCAGCCTTTTACTTAATTGCTTATTCTTGCTCTTAAACATTGAGCGCATACTGAAACTAGTGACTAAATTCCGTGTAGAGATCAGGCCTAAACGGTTAACAGCCGCATCACAACTGGTAAGAGGGTTAACTCCACGATACAAAGGACTATTAACAACTTGTACTAATTTAGCGGCAATACCTTGGTCTAATTTAACAATGGTAACGGCTTCAGCGGCGCCTATCTCTTTTTGCACTGCAACGCGTAAACGAATAGCAACATCAGGCAAACTAGGAACCTCCAAGGCACTTGCCTTTAATGCCCCGAGCAACTCTCGACCAAACGAACTATTTTGTAATTTTTCAGCAACACCTTGCTGCTCAATATTGTTACCTTTTTGCTTACTAGAGCTCTCTAGTAGTAACTCTTTAGGCAAATAAATAACTTTTGCAGCTGTTTTAGCAATAGCGGTAAATAAATTTTCCGGACTGTTTGATAGTGGGTATAAAGCCTTAAAGGTGCGTGCCACTACTTCATAATGAGCACCTACTTTATTTTCACAGTAAACTTCACCTTCTACAACATAAGCAACATAGGCTAAAGGCTCTCCTTGTTCATAAACAACTTGGCCCATATCAAACTCTTGAATAAGTACTTTTACTGCTTTTAGATCCAAGTCAGCTAATAAACAGATAGGTTGTAGTTTTTTTAAAAAAGAGAGTGGGACCTCAACTTCTTTTATGGCGCCTTCATTTATAGAGCTTTCTTTTGACTCAGTTTTACGGGTAACTGTTTTTTTATTTTCTTTAGGCGATTCTTTTTTACTGTTCTTTGCAAACAATTTAGACCAAAACACATTTAACTCCACAACCTAGAAAGACGACCTATCATAGCTTATCTTTAATAAGAAAAAATCTAATTTGAAAACGCTCTTAATGCATCATTAATTTTATCTTTAGCATCATGTAAAACTAATAAAGAGTGTTCAGGTGATAAAGTTGCGTCACTTAACTTACTCGCGGCAGGAATTGATGAAACGATAGGGTATGAGCTACTACCTTTCTGGCCAATCTTACTGTGTAATTGAGCCAATACCACAACATCAATAACGGATAACTCATCTGACTGATTCTGATACCAATCATTTGAATATAAAGGAATTTTCACTATCTCTTCGGGGAAATCCCAGTTTTCTAAAATACGTATTCCAACGACCCCACGCACAAACCCCATTGCCTGTTTTAATTCAGTTTCTGTATAAAAACCTTCAGGTAAATTATCTGCAAAGCTTAATAGTGGAATAATACCAATATCTACTACCAACCCTGCCAATAATGCTTCTTCAGGGTCAACTTTCCCTGTTTCTTTAGCTAAAACATAACTAATACTAGAAATATAAAGGCTACGTTTCCACAAAGCATCCATATATTTTTTTAACAATGGCTTTTTAGTTTGGAAAATTTTCTTTAAACAGAGTGTAGTCACCAAACAACGCACACCAATTAGCCCAATTCGATTAACTGCCTCTAAGCAAGACCTTGCTGGTTGAATCGTATTATATAAGGGACAGTTAGCAACTTGGATTAACCGCCCTGAAACCGTTGGGTCTAATTGAATAATTTTAACGGCTTCATGTACACCTATCTCTTTTTGCATGGCTTTACGCAGAAGCAGCGCGGTATCGGGCATTGCGGGGATATCTATTTCATCATTAGAAAAGTGCTGTACAAATGAATGTAATAACCGATTATTATCGTATTTATGTGGCAAGTCTAAATGGGACGTATTTTTCTCAACTTTATGCATATGCATTATTTTATGAGAAACCTCCAAAATACTAACATCTGTTTTAGCAACAGCCGTGGCTGTATGCATCACTCCCGCAACAAGCGCAAATTTTGCTTTTGGGGATTCAGTATTAATAGTATAGCTTTGTCCTTTTTGATCGGTTAGCTCCACCTCACCCTTTAATAAAAAATAAATACTTTCAGTAGGTGTTCCAACTTTATATAAAATATCACCTTTAGCAAAGACTTTAGCTTTATTTTCCAATACAAAAGCCGCTAAAAATTCTGGATTCAATTGCCTAATGGGAATTAATTTTTTTAACTCTTCAACAGAGATTGTCTCATCAGTTGAGCTACTAGCAACACTCTTTTCCTTCTTTGACTTTAAAAAGTTGGGTACTAAGGCCATTTATCTCTCTTGAGCTCCATTTATATTATAAGAGCAAGTATAGCGTAAAAAAATCAAAAAATACCATCGAAGCTTTTTAAATTCAAGTTGATAACGTAGTATATTGTACTATCCTTAAATCATTCTCAATTTAGAGCTTGATTTAACATCTGGCAGATTCATTAACAAGGCAGAGGCCATTATAAATGAGTACCTATCAATTCAAGACCCCCCCTAAAATCTCTGATACTCAAATACCTTTTGCCTTAACTAGTAAAGCCTTTAAAAAGTGGCTAGACTCATTATCGACAAAACCTGATAATGAACAAGCTCACCAAATCCTACTCGCTATACAGGCTATCAATACAGAAAGCTCACTTTTACCTGAAAAAAAATCTGCCCTTCTAATCGGCATTTATCAAGAAACACTCGTTTTCTTAAAACCACTAAAAAACAATATTTTAAATAGCGCTTTACCATTAACATCTGAAGAGCTTTGCGATGTAGAGCATATCGTATGGATTTATGCAGAGCTAGCAAATAGCTTTGAACATTGCATGACTAAAAAAAGCAATGCAACAAATGCGGTTACGTTTTATTTCGGCATACAATCACTTATTACTGCTTACCTATACATATCGGCAGTATACGAAGCCCCTTACGCTAACTTCTGGAAACAGAGCTACTTATTCTATGGAACTGCCTGTCAATTAAACTTACACGACCTATCAATTGACTTAGGTGAACAACGCAGCAGTACAGTAAGTCATGCATTTAAACATCTTATTGCCCTTTATCATTGCGACTTACACCAATTTCGCCCACGTACCATTTTGCAGGTCTCCTCTTGCATTGAAAAACACACTAGCTCAATGCTACTTGACACAAAATTTTCCGAAAAAAGATCATCCTTATATTCCGCTTTGAATCTTAACTCTGACTTACCTCCAACTCACTTAAACCGCTTAGATAAAACAGAAAAAAAGGCACTTAGATTTTTTCATGGCTTTAATGCGGCGGCAGAAATATTCAAGTACTCATCACAAGAAGCTCAGGGAAATGGCACTCTGAAGTTAATCAATAATAAAGCGCTTCTACAAGCAGCCAAATCATTAAGCCAATCGAAAAAAAGAAGATTCACACGCCTTTCTGAAAATAGGGATCATGACGGCATTATTGGTTTAGACAACATTATTCAAACATTGCGTCATGACAGTTCTCTAGTTATTAACCAAAAAAAGAAAAAAAGAAACGGCTATCAAACAACATCAGGAGGCTGGTCAGTCCCTGATTTAAATTTAGTAAGTGAGGGCTATGAATCCATTGATGCCATGAAAGCCCTGCTCTCTGACGAAGCGACAACTAAAAGCAATACCGCACAAGCCAAGCATTTAATGAGCATAAGCTCCAGAGATGAAGTATGGCCCAGCAAGCACACTACATCAGCTATTATGCCTACTACCGAAGCACCTCTAAGTATTATAGATAGTAGTATTAAAGGCTATAAAATAGAACTCAACCTAACCAACAGCAATATAAGAGTCCAACTTGGCGATATTATAGGCCTTAAGAATAAAAACTCTTATGAGATTGGAATTATTCACCGCGCCACCTTACAGACAAAAGACAAAGTACAGCTCAACATTAAACTTTTATCATTTGAGTCCGAATTAACCTATTTGTCTACACCAAAAAATGATTCTGTTAAGACTTGGGCCTTACTGTTACCCAGCAACAAAGCACCTGGGTCGGCTGATAGTGTTATTTTTAATGACAGTCACTTCAAGTGTGGCGAGTATATTTTCCTTAACCGTGCCGATACTAAGCCCCACTCTTATAAATTACAAAAACTCTTACATATCAATTCTGCGGCAAGTCATATTGAACTATTAAGTGCACCTATTATAGGGCAGTAACAAAGGCTATGTCGCCATTAAATGCATAGCTATCTATACAAGCCTTAAAGCCTTCTCCAGAGGGAGAAGGTTGGATGAGGGGAATAGATAAGTGCCTAATTTTATTCTCCTCACCCCAGTTTTCATAGGATGGGTAGAGCGTCTTTTTGCGAAACCCATCATTTGGCTACGCATTTAAGACGGGACAGCTTGGTAGTCCTCGCGTTCTCACTGCTGTTCTTTTATCGTAGGGGCAATCCCTTGTGGTTGCCCTGATAACGAGCGGGCATTAAGGGCAGGCACAAGGCACAGCCCCTACTTTTTGTCCAGTTGCCTGATGCTTGTCCCACGTTAAGTGGGTAGCCCATCAATTTTATCCATCGAATTGATGGGTTTCGCTGCGTGCCTAAAAAACAGGCACTTCACTCTACCCACCCTACGGGATATTACGCTATTTGGTCGTCCAAAAAGGCGTGTAAATCCCCTTGCCTTGCTGGAGAGAGGGCTTTAAGAGTAAAGGTCATTAAAAAATCTTGCGCGCAATAAAAGACATTACATCCAGTAAGTCAGACTCTAAACCTAATGTCTCTTGCCGCTCAGGCATTTCCCATGCTGAACTAGGGCTCTCTGTATTCTTATGAATATTATGTACAGGAGTTTTCCTCTCCTGCTCTTTCTCATGTAATAGTTGGCCACCCATTTTCTTCCACTCCATCAAATGGGTCACTTCCCCGCTATCTAACCAAATGCCGTGTGCTCGACAAATATCAACGATGACACCACTTTTTTTCGCAAAATTAGTCCTGCGCATAAACTCATGGCATTCAGGACATTTGATATATCTTACAACTTGTTTTGCTTGAAAACGGTCAGTATTAATATTATCTAAATGCGTCAGATTAATCGCATGTACTTGCTGCACAGAATGGTTTAACAATCTCTCAAGTTCACCTAAATCAAAGAATAAACCGAAACATTCAGCGCAACGATCAACAAATAAATCCTCGGCTAATTGTATATGTATAGTCTGTAAGGATTGTTCGCAATGCGGACAGTCTCTCTTAGATGTTTGCTTATGAACAGTAAAGTCATGCTTAGCATGCAAATCAACATCATTACGCACTCCGCAATAATCACAGAGATTAGTATTAGCCAGTAAAGGGGCTGAGCAATTTTTACAATTCGCCATTACATACTATCCAATATCTCTTTTTTCTTCGCCGCATACTCCTGCTCAGAAATTAACTCCGCCTGAAACATTTTTTTCAATTGAGTAAGTTTCTGCATAGGGTCTTCATTTGCAACAGGTGCCGCTTGTGGTGCTTGAGCTCCAAAACCTGCACTCATCGTATTTGCCATACTTTGCCCCATCCCCATTCCAGCTCCCAAACCCATCCCTAAGCCAGCACCGCCCCCTTCGTTACGTGCGGCTTCACGCATAGCTTCCAATTGTTGCATATGAGCATAATCTAAACCTACAGCTGCCGCTGCTTGTGCTTCTGCACTTAAATCAGCAATACGATTAATTCTTTTTAAAGTCGACTCATCAAAATTAGTCCCTTCAATGCGAAAGTCTGTTACTTCAAAGCCTAGTTTATTAAACTCTTGCTGTAACTTAGCATCCATACCTTGTGCAATTTCTTCACGGTTGGCATCAATATCGGCATAGGAATAACGACCTTCTGCTAAAAAATCACTTAAAGGGTGCACCAAACGACTAGACATCACCTGACGGAAATCATCAATATAAAAGTCAGCTTCACTGCCCATGACATTAACAAAAAAACTTTCTGGATCAGAAACCCGATAACTATAATTACCAAAGGCACGCAACCCTACTGGAAATTTATACTTTGGATCATCATATTTTATTGGAGACGTTGTTCCCCACTTCTGATCTAAAACCTTAGTCTGCTTATAAAAATAGATATGTGCTTTATGCTCACTTTCAAAAAACTGCATAAACTTAGTCACAGTTGTCCAGAAGGGAATATTATCCGTCTCTAAACTAACCATGCATTGCTTATCAATCACCGCTTTAACACGACCCTCATATACAAAAATACAGCCCTGCCCTGGCCCTACAATTAACTTAGATGCGTTCTTAAGTTCATCTCCATTTCCTTGCCATTGCTGAAACAGTACATCACTACCTGGGTTTTCCCATTCAATAACTGAACGTAACTGACGTTTGATACCATCAAATAAAGCCATAACCAACGCACCTCAAGAATCATTATTTTAAATATTTATTTATAGCTGAATAATACTAAAAATGACAGTATTATTATGTGCTTTGATAAACACATTCGAGAAGTACATGCCTTTAAGAAAATTTAAAAATTCCACACCTAGCATCGGGGAAGCTAATTATATAGATGATAGCGCTATTATTATTGGCGATGTAAGCCTTGGCAACCATGTTTCTGTCTGGCCTACCGTTGTCATACGTGGTGATGTTGCCAGCATAAAAATAGGAAATAATACTAACATTCAGGATGGCTCTGTTTTACATGTCTCTCATTCGGGGAAATATTCACCTGCAAAAGCACCGTTAAAAATCGGCCAAGGCGTCACTATTGGGCATCGTGCCGTTGTACATGCTTGCACGGTGGGTGATTACTGCCTAGTCGGAATGGGTGCCATTATTATGGATAATGCAATATTAGAGGACTACGTCATGCTAGGCGCCGGCGCCTTAGTGCCTGCTAACAAAATACTAGAAAGCGGCTACCTTTATATGGGTTCGCCAGCAAAGAAATTGCGCGAACTAAGCACACAAGAAAAAGAGTTTTTAGAATACTCTTCTGATCACTACGTAAAACTTAAAGATGAATATTTAGCCGTATAAAAACTTAGGCGAGCAACAAGGTTGCTCGCCTAAAATAAATCTATTTTTCTAGCATTGCTAGTTTACCCGGCTTACCGTTCCAGTCTTCAGCATCAGCAGGTGCTGTCTCAACATCCGTAATAACTGGCCATGTTTTAGCCAGCTCTGCATTAATTTCTATAAACTGCTCTTGACCTTCTGGCAGTTCGTCTTCAGAAAAAATGGCTTCAGCAGGACACTCAGGCTCACACAAAGTACAGTCAATACATTCTTCTGGGTCAATAACCAGAAAATTGGGGCCCACATGAAAACAATCAACAGGACAAACATCTACACAATCAGTAAATTTACATTTAATGCAATTTTCGGTAACAACAAAAGTCATACTAAAGTACCTTTTATAAAATTTTTAAAATATTATATTTTTTTGAGTGCGCAACAACAACACCTTAAACTACACAACCACTTCACCCAGCAATTGAATTAGCCGTGCATTTTATCAGAAAGACTATTAAGAATGTATATTATTCATTTCTCAGCCAATAATTCCATTAAAAATGGCAAACCATTCCAGCTAACTCCACGTAATGCCAACTTAAGCCCCATAGCAAAAAGTAAGAGTGCAATGACTGCTCTTAACCAATTATCCGGGATATATTGGCCGATAAAACTCCCAAGGTATACAGCAGGAACTCCACCCAGCAACAACCCTGTCAATAAATCAAAATCAACCGTACCTAAATGTAAGTGCCCTAACCCAGCAATTGCAGTTAAAGGTACGGCATGGGCAATATCCGTTCCTACAATCGAGATTGGTTTTTTATTGGGGTAAAGTAAAAATAAAATAGCAGAACCTATTGCACCTGCACCTACAGAAGAAATTGTAACTAAAATTCCTAAAGTAACACCGGATAAAACTGTAATATGTGCACGATATTGCTTCAGGGTTCTAACAACAGAAGAATCACCATGATGATGACCCACATAAGATACCAAGCGACCTTTAATTAATACAATAATAGATGTGAGTATCAACATGACACTCAAGGTCATCATCATCAAATTATCTGCGTTAAACCCACTAGATTTAAACTGCTCCAATACTACAACGGTAATTAATGCACTGGGAATGCTTCCTGCGCCCAGTAAACCAACAATTTTCCAATCAACCGTATTATTTTTATGATGAAACAGAACGCCACTACATTTCGTCAATGCGGCATAAAGTAAATCGGTCCCCACTGCAATTGCAGGTGCTATCCCAAAGCCTAGCACTAAAATCGGTGTCATTAACGAACCACCACCAACGCCTGTTAGACCAATAACAAAACCAACTAGACTTCCTGCAGCAACATGAATTAACTCTAAAGAAAAAAATTCCATGTCTTAATTATTTTTTAACGACAAAACGTTCTGCAAAAAAACCTGCATAAATAGAAACAACCATCACAACGCCTTCCACAGAAAATAAGCCTAAACTTGCAACAGCGGGGCCTGGGCAATACCCCGTCATTCCCCAACCTATACCAAAGGTTGCTGCGCCCAGTATAAGTGGAACACTCAAAGCCGTTTGCTTTGAAACATGAAAGCCCGTTTCAAAAATTGGGTTTGAACGTTTTAAAATAAACCGGAAACTAACCATTGTTACGGATAAAGCCCCCATCATGACAAAGGCCAAACTAGGGTCCCAGTTTCCAGTAACATCTAAAAAATGTAAGACCTTATTTGGATCTATCATTTGCGATAAAGCCAAACCTAAACCAAAAAGAATACCTGCGAATAAAGCGACTAAGTTATTCTTCATGACACCGCCCCAAAAAACTTAAGCGTAAAGACCGTCAGCATTCCACTTGCCATGAAAGTCAGCGTAGCAAAAATTGAACGTTTCGAAAAATTCGCTATCCCACAGATACCGTGACCACTTGTACAGCCACTACCCATTCGCGTTCCGAAACCCACGAAAAAACCACCACAAACAATCAACCATAAAGGGTAATTTTCACGAACACTAAGGCTATCTTGAGTAATGAATTGAAATAACATTGCCCCCAGCACTAAACCTACAAGAAATAAGATGCGCCATACCTCTTCTTTTTTAGGTGCAACAAAAACACCATTCATAATGCCACTAATACCCGCCATACGACCATTAAGTAAAAGTAATACACTGACACTGACACCAATTAAAGCGCCACCTAATAATGCAGAGATAGGAGTAAAGTTTTCCAAAGGACACCATTGAGATTATGCAAAAAAACGTTCATTATAAGGGTTCTGGGATCAGAGTAGCAAAATTTACATGGCACCCGCTTATCAACACCGCCCTATGTAATTAAATTCTTTCCACAAAAAAAGGAATATAAGATCATGTTTGAAATTGCCGAACTAGGACACAAAGTCAGTAAAACTAATTACACTGAAGCTGTACCTCAGCTGCGTACTCAGCTATTAATGCTACAACAACACTTACGTGCTCAAGATTTCTCAGTTATTATTTTAATTTCAGGTGTAGATGGTGGCGGTAAAGGCGAAGTTATTAATTTACTCAACGAGTGGCTAGACCCGAGGTTTATGCATACTAACGCCTATGATTCGCCTAGCGATGAAGAACAAGAACGCCCTGAATTTTGGCGTTTTTGGCGTACCATGCCCGCAAGAGGAACAATAGGGATCTATGTTGGTTCATGGTATAGCCAACCAATTTCTACACGCGTTTATGGGGAGATCAACGATGCTAAATTACAAGCACAACTCACCCATATCAATGAACTAGAAAGTGAGCTAGCGAACGATGGCACTTTGATTATCAAATGCTGGCTACACCTCAAAAAAGAACAACAAAAAAAACGCCTTAAACAATTAGAGAAAAATCCTGAAACTGTATGGCAGGTAACGCAACGTGATAAACAGCACCTCAAAATGTACGATACTTTTATTGATGTGGCAGAACAGGTCTTAACGGAAACGAGTACAGCAGCAAACCCATGGCTAATCGTGGAAGGTAACGATACACGTTATAGTAGCCTCACCGTAGGCCAGCACATACTTGATAAGATTAACTTACATATTGAAGCCCGCCAACTGAAAGAAAAACAAACTAAGCCCACCTATACCCCTAAAATAGTCCATGGCAACCAACCTAATATTCTAGATTCTCTGGATCTAAGCCTAGCATTAGATAAAAAACCCTATAATGAACAATTAAATTTTTACCAAGGCAAACTCAATAAGCTGGCACGCCAAGCACATGAAAAAAAAATATCTAGCGTATTAGTGTTTGAAGGCTGGGATGCTGGTGGCAAAGGAGGGGCAATACGTCGACTCACTCATGCACTTGACGCTAGAAATTATCAAGTTATTTCAGTGGCAGCACCCACCGATGAAGAACGTATGCAACACTATTTATGGCGTTTTTGGCGTCATATTCCACGCGCAGGCCGAGTCACTATTTATGATCGAAGCTGGTATGGTCGCGTGTTAGTTGAACGCGCTGAAGGTTTCGCCTCAAAAGAAGAATGGACGCGAGCTTACCCCGAAATCCGTAACTTTGAAGATGCGCTGACTCGCCACGGCATTGCAGTACTCAAGTTCTGGTTACATATAGACCCAGATGAGCAGTTACGTCGCTTTAAAGAGCGAGAACAAACTAGCTATAAACAACATAAAATCACTGATGAAGACTACCGTAACCGTGATAAATGGGACGAGTACTCTTACGCAGTCAACGATATGGTTGCTCGAACTAGCACACAAACCGCGCCTTGGGTTTTAGTTGAAGGAAATGATAAACGTTATGCCCGCATCAAAATACTTAAGGCCTACTGTGAAAAATTAGAGTCAATGCTGGACTAATAAACTAATGACAAAAAAAACTCACTTAAACTGGAGTAATGCAAAGTCAAGCACCCCATCCCAGGAGTATTTTTACAATACTCCTGTTGGGTTACTCAGCATTAAAGTGCACGCAAACATATTATTAAAAACTGAATGGCTCACCAAAATTAAAAACGCAAGACCTGGACATCTTCCTGAAACAATACTTCAACCACTCAATCACTATTGGCAAACAGCAGCCATGGATTTTGCAGTTCCATTAGCAATACAAGGCACTCACTTCCAACAAAAAGTTTGGCAAGCACTTTGTCATATCCCTCTGGGCCAAACACACACTTACGGTGAATTGGCGAAAGAATTAAATACCAGCCCCCGAGCTCTAGCAAATGCATGTCGCTGTAACCCATTCCCTCTTATCATCCCTTGCCATCGCATTGTTGCTAAAACCGGATTAGGTGGTTATGCCGGCCAAACATCAGGAACAATGATCGAGATTAAACGGGCATTATTACAACACGAAAACAAACTAACCCATGAGCTCTAAAGCACTTATCGAATCATTTATTGATGCCTTATGGGTTGAAAATGGCTTAAGTAAAAACACGCTCAGCGCCTATGGCAGTGACTTAAGTATTTTTAACAAGAGCCTAAAGAAACCAATCGAACAAGCGTCTAATAACGATATTCGTCATTTCTTAAACCAACGCTATGAACAAGGGATTAGCGCCCGATCGACTGCGAGAATTTTATCTAGCTTACGTCGTTTTTATACCTATCTATTGCGTGAAAAATGGGTAAATACTGATCCAACAGCATTAATTGACCAACCTCATATTGGTCGACCTCTACCTGAAACGCTTTCAGAAAATGATATAGAGTTATTACTTAATGCGCCGGAAACTAGCTCTATTTTAGGTGCTAGAGACAAGGCTATGCTGGAAATGCTTTATGCAACAGGCTTACGTGTTTCAGAATTAGTTAACTTAACTACCGAGCAAGTTAATCTACGCATGGGCGTGCTACGCATTACCGGAAAAGGTAACAAAGAGCGCTTAGTTCCCATTGGTGAAGTGGCCATCAGCTACCTCGAAGATTATATGCAACATAGCCGCCACTCACTACTCTCTGCACGCCCCTGCAATGCAATTTTTGTTACTAATAGAGCGACAGGTATGACACGCCAAGCTTTTTGGCATATCATTAAGCGCTACGCAAAAAAGGCTGACATCAATAAGAAACTATCACCCCATACGTTACGCCATGCTTTTGCGACCCATTTATTAAACCATGGTGCTGATTTACGTGTAGTCCAATTACTTTTAGGGCATAGCGACTTATCAACCACACAAATATATACTCATGTCGCAACTGAGCGATTAAAAGAACTACACACAAAATATCACCCTAGAGGCTAAAGCTAATATGACTCAAAATATCCACCCTACTGCCTACATAGCGGAGCAAGCTGTACTCGGCCAAAATATTACCGTTGGTCCTTTTGCTGTTATTGAAGACAACGTACAAATTGGTGATAACTGCAAAATTGGCGCACATGCTGTAGTCATGCCTTATACAAAAATGGGCTCGGATAATGAATTACACCCACATGCTGTATTAGGTGGATTACCACAAGATACTTCGTTCAAAGCTGAAACTGTTTCTTGGCTAGAAATTGGGGATAACAATGTTTTCAGGGAAGGCTTTACTGCGCATAGAGCCTCCGAAGAAAATGGCTGCACTCGAATTGGCTCTCATTGTTTCTTTATGAATAACAGCCATGTAGCTCATGATTGCCAAATCGGAAACCATACTATTTTTGCTAATAATGTTGCTATCGGCGGCTTTGTTCAGGTAGATGATCGAGTCTTTATGGGGGGCAGTGTAGTCGCACACCAATTTTGTCGCATAGGCTCTTTTGCTATTGTTCAAGGCACCACCGGTCTTAATAAGGACGTTATCCCATTCTGTTTAATTGCTGGCTATCCAGCCAAACATTACCGCTTAAACACCATAGGCTTAAAGCGCTCTGGTATTACGGGTGACCGCTATAAAGTAATCTCTATGGCTTTCAGGCGCTTACGCAATAATGAAAGTATTGATGACCTTGAAAATACCGAAGAAATAAGCTATTTAAAAGAATGGTTAGCTGTTAAATCTAATCGTGGCTTACATGGTTTCATGGAGCTTAAACAAAAATAACTGTCCGCCCCTAATCATTGACTAAGTTTCTCTTTTTCCCCTAGAGTACAAAAGGATAATACTTATGCTACAAGCCTATGCACCCTAGTTACCTAGTCGACATTATCATCTTACTGACTGCCTCAGTGATTGCAGTGCCTTTTTTTCAAGCCATTCGCTTAGGCGCTGTGCCAGGCTTTTTAATTGCAGGCGTGGTCGTTGGGCCTTCATGTCTAGGGCTTATCGGCAATGTTCATGAAATTAGCTACTTATCTGAAATTGGTGTCGTGTTACTCTTATTTGTTATTGGTATAGAGCTTAAACCTAGTCGCTTATGGCGAATGAGACAAATAGTTTTTGGCTTAGGTTCATTACAGGTACTGGTAACGGGAGCTGCATTATCTAGTCTTAGTTATTTTGTCTTTAATATACCGCTCAATGCGTCTATTTTAATTGGCCCTGCACTGGCTCTTTCTTCCACAGCCTTTGTACTACAACTACTCAACGAACAAAAAGCGCTTTCATCAAAATATGGGCGCACATCTTTTGCCATCTTATTGCTCCAAGATCTTGCTGTTGTCCCATTATTAGCTTTAATTCCCCTACTCTCATCTCAAGGAGTCGATACCAATATTGGATTTGCCTTAATTAAGTCTCTAGCGATTCTGGGTTTAATTATATTAATTGGGCGATATTTTTTACACCCCATTCTACATCGTGTTGCACTCGCAAAAAACTCAGAAGTATTTACTGCTTCTGCTTTATTAATTGTACTAGGTGCCGCCTTTATTCTTGAGCATATCGGTCTCTCTCAAGCAATGGGAGCATTTCTTGCTGGCTTATTAATTTCCGACTCATCCTACAAACATCAGGTAATGGCTGAAATTCAGCCATTTCGCGGACTCTTACTGGGCTTATTTTTTATGTCTATGGGCATGTCATTTAATCTTAGCCTACTACTTGATAACCCCGTACAGTCCATTGCTATTCTAGCCTTGCTTATCAGCATCAAAGCCAGCATACTTTTTCCACTTGCTTACCTGTTTGACTTAAATACAAAAAAAGGCTTAGCCGTTGCATTAATCCTAGCTCAAAGCGGAGAATTTGCTTTAGTGTTATTTTCTCTTGCTAACAAAGCTAACTTACTCAGTGACGTTCTATTTCAGCAGCTACTATTGCTCGTTTTGCTCAGTATGATCGTTACGCCGTTACTCGCCCACCTTGCACATCGCTTGAGTAAATCTAAAGACCTACCTAATAGCAGCGATGAAGTAGAACAAATCCCCGGGAATGATACACAGATCGTGCTCGCTGGATTTGGACGCGTTGGTCACCGTATCGGTGAAATTTTATCTCTTTCTGACTACAATTTTGTTGCACTCGACTCTGATGCCACTATTGTAAAACAAGCAAGCGCGGATGGATTCCCCGTTTTTTATGGTGATATACGTAATCCAGCCGTTTTAAAATCAGCGGGCGCAGCTAATGCAAAAGCAATTATCATCACTGTAAATGATCCAGAAGCTAGCGAACAGCTCGTTGCATCATTACATACGACACACCCAGACATGAAAATTTTTGTACGCGGCCATAGCCTAACCCAGTGTAAAGAATTACGCGCCATGGGAGCATCTGGCGCAATATCTGAATATGTTGAAGTGAGTATTGAGCTTTCCCGTATGGCATTGAACAATATAGGTGTTAGCGCAAATAAACAAAGACGCGTATTAAATGCCTTTAGAGAGAAATATTATGCTGAAATTGATAACGCCTCTTTAAGCAAGGATGGCGCTAAAGAGCCATAAGTAAAAGGGCTACCCACTTAAGGCAGAACAATATCAGAAACTCTGTAGGTTCGTTGTATTCGTACCTCTTAAGCAGTAAGGTGTTTACGGTACGAATACAACGAACCTACGCCTGACGGCTTCATTATTGTGCCGGCTTAAAAGTAAAACCAGTAAAAGCTTACTCTAAGCTTTCACCTAAAGCTCTCAGACACCTAAGTACACAACCATAATTATTCTAACATTTTATATTACAATTTTACGTAGGGTGGGTAGAGCGTTTTTTTTGCGAAACCCATCATTATTCGTGGTATTGATGGGTTTCATTACGCGCCTAAAAAGCAGGCCCTTCATTCTACCCATCCTACAAAAATGTTAAATTAAATACACATAAGTACTTATAAAGCGCCCCTACGAGCTTTATAAGTTATACCAGTCTCAATAGTTTTTTTTAATCTCCTCATCCTAGCCTTCTCCAGCAGGAGAAGGAATAGAGAGTGAATTTATTGCGCTTGGTATTACAGGTTACTTAACCCTTATGCAGGAATAAGCCCTTCCCCAACTGTCACTAATTTTAGGGCATTTGTCGAACCTTCTTGTCCTGTTAAATCACCCTTTGTGATAATAAAAGTATCCCCTTTTTTTGCATAGCCATGCTTTTTTAAGATTGCAATAATCTCTCTATTAACTTCCGCATGATCCTGTGCTTCTAAAGAGAAGAATACTGGAACCACGCCTCGATACAAAGTAACTTTACCCAAAGTAGATTCTTGATTGCTAAACGCAAAAATAGGTAACCCAGAACTAATACGTGACATCCATAATGGCGTTGTTCCTGACTGAGTAAAAGCAACCAAACCTTTTATATCAGAGTGATTAGCCAGATACATGGCAGCCATTGCAATGGCTTCATCAGAGCTAAGAAAGCAAGTATCAACTCGGTGCTTTGAAACTCGAACACTATGCTGCTGTTCTGTTTCTAAACAAATTCGTGACATTGCCTCAACCGTTTTTACTGGGTATTTACCCATTGCTGTTTCTGCAGACAGCATAATAGCATCCGTACCATCGACAACCGCGTTGGCAACATCAAAAACCTCGGCTCGTGTTGGAATTGGGCTATCAATCATTGACTCCATCATCTGCGTTGCAGTAATAACAGCGCGATTAAGTTGCCTAGCTCGTTTAATCAGGCGCTTTTGAGCTGCAGGTAAATTAGCATCTCCAATCTCTACACCCAAATCACCACGCGCCACCATAATCACATCAGATGCTAAAATGATCTCATCCATCGCGGTCATCGCTTCAGCACGCTCAATTTTAGCCACTAAACTCGCATAACATCCCGCTTCATTTAATAACTTACGCGCATAGTTCATATCGTCTGCCGAACGAGGAAAAGAAATCGCTACGAAATCAACATTAATGGCTGCAACCGTTTGTATGTCCTCAATATCTTTTTCTGTCAGTGCTGCTGCCGATAGTCCCCCGCCTAATAAATTGATACCTTTATTATTAGATAACTGACCTCCAACGACCACGACACAACTTATACGTCCTTGGTTCACATCAACAACATCTAACACAATGCGCCCGTCGTCTAACAATAAGCGGCTACCTTCTTTCACTTCATTGGCTAAAGCTTCATAAGTAATACCAACTTGACTATGATCACCCGCATTTTCAGCTAAATTAATATCTAAAGCAAAATCCTGGCCTTCATTTAACCAAACTTTCTCGCTTGCAAAGCGAGCGATGCGAATTTTAGGCCCTTGTAGATCCGCTAAAATACCGACTCGATAACCTGTTTTTTTTATCACTTCACGTACTGTATTAGCACGGTCAATATGATCTTGGGCTGCCCCATGTGAAAAATTTAAGCGGACAACATCAATACCCGCATAAAATAACTTCTCTAATACTTCTGGATCATCTGTAGCAGGCCCTAAAGTCGCTACAATTTTAGTTCTTTTTAAAGTTTTCATACTGAAAGCTCGAGTAAATATAAGTGATAAAAAACAAAGGCGCAGACATAGTAAATATGCCTGCGCCCCAAAACAGATAAAATAAAACTAAATAGCTAACTATTTAGCATTCATCAATGCCACTGTCGTATCTAACATACGGTTTGAAAAACCCCATTCGTTATCGTACCAAGAAAGAACTTTAACTAGCACACCGCCGGTTACTTTAGTAAAGCTAGATTCATAAGTTGATGAAGCGGGATCATGATTAAAATCTGTAGAAACTAAAGGCTTATCATTAAAAGCTAGGACACCTTTTAATGATCCTTCAGAAGCTGTTTTCAATAATGTATCAATTTCTTCTTTAGACGTTGCACGAGAAGCAACGAAAGTTAAATCAACAACAGAAACATTAATGGTGGGTACTCGCATTGCGAAACCATCAAACTTTCCTACTAACTCAGGTAAAACTAAACCTACCGCAGCAGCAGCTCCCGTTTTAGTTGGAATCATAGATTGAGTCGCCGAACGCGCACGACGTAAATCTTTATGATAAACATCCGTTAAAACTTGATCATTTGTATAAGAATGGATTGTCGTCATTAACCCCGTCTCAATACCAATACCATCCATTAATGGCTTGACTAAAGGAGCAAGGCAGTTAGTTGTACACGAAGCATTTGAAATAACTGTATCTGATGCTTTTAAGATGTCATGGTTTACACCATAAACAATCGTTGCATCAACATCATTTCCACCTGGAGCAGAAATAATAACTTTTTTAGCACCTGCAGCTAAATGCGCAGAAGCCTTCTCTTTAGTTGCAAAAAAACCAGTACATTCATGAACAACATCAACACCCAACTCAGCCCACGGTAGTTTTGCAGGGTCTCTTTCTGCTAACACACGGATTTTATCGCCATTGATAATCATGTAGTCACCTTCCATAGTGACCTCAAAAGGAAACTTTCCATGCACTGAATCATATTGCGTTAAATGTGCATTAGTTGCAGTATCACCTAAATCATTGATAGCAACAACTTCTACTTCACCCTTACGGTTGGCTTCATAGATGGCACGTACAACACAACGACCGATACGACCATACCCATTAATTGCAATTTTAATTGCCATAAATTTTTCTCCTAAAGATAAATGTAAGATTGCTAGTGCTAGTGCATAGCGAATAACTTTTTAAACACCTAGATAAGGTGCTTGTTGATTCATAAGGACCAATCATTAAGAAAAAAGGGAGTGAACTTACGCGACTCCCTTCCCCTTAAATGACTTAACCTAAACTGGACTTAAAGCTGAGGGCCTGCTTTAGTGAAATCAAAATCACTATCACCATCCGTATATTTCTTAAAGTTTTTGATAAACAACCCTGCTAAATTAGCCGCTGTTGTATCATAACTCTCTTTATCTTCCCAAGCATTACGTGGGTTTAATAACTGCGTTTCAACGCCGGCTAAAGTTTTTGGAGCATGTAATTGGAAAAAAGGGACCGTTTCAAATTCAGAAGCATTAATACTGCCATCTAAAATAGCGTTAATACAAGCACGCGTCCCTTTAATACTCATACGTTTCCCTACGCCATAACCACCACCAACCCAACCAGTATTAACGAGAAAAGCATTAACTCCGTGCTCCTCCATTTTATCGCCCAAAATTTGCGCACAAACTGTCGGGTGCAGTGGAAAGAAAGGTTCACCAAAACATGCAGAAAAAGCAGTCACCGGCTCAGTAATACCCCGCTCAGTCCCTGCTACTTTTGCCGTATACCCAGACAAGAAATAATACATGGCTTGTTCTTTTGTTAGCTTAGAGACGGGGGGTAACACCCCAAATGCATCACAACTTAAAAAGATAATATTTTTCGGTATACCCGCTTGTAAACTTTCGCGATGATTATCAATGTGATCAATTGGGTAAGAAACACGCGTATTTTGTGTTTTAGAAACATCAGAAAAGTCTACTTCACCCGCGTCATTAGCAACAACATTTTCTAATAAGGCATTTCGTCTAATGGCTGCATGAATTTCTGGTTCACTCGCGCTCGATAAGTCAATAGTCTTGGCATAACAACCGCCTTCAAAATTAAACACACCGTCATCATCCCAGCCATGCTCATCATCTCCGATCAGCTCACGCTCTGCATCCGTAGATAACGTTGTTTTACCCGTACCTGACAAACCAAAAAATAAGGCTACATCACCCTCTTTACCAACATTAGCACTACAATGCATTGATAAAATGCCTTGCAGCGGTAACCAGTAATTCATCATGGTGAAGATACCTTTTTTCATCTCACCCGCATACTGAGTACCACCAATAATGGCAATATTTTTTTCAATATTAAAGATAACGAAGACTTCAGAATTTAAACCATGTTTTTTCCATTTTTCATTACTTAAATGACTCGCATTATAAACACGAAAGTCAGGTGCAAAACTATCTACCTGCGCTTCCTCTGGGCGAATAAACATATTTTTCACAAAATGCGATTGCCATGCAAATTCAGTAATAAAACGGACTGATTTTTGTGTTTTTTCACAAGACCCGGCATAACCATCAGTTACATAAAGATCTTTACCTGAAAGATACTCAATAACATCATCATAAAGCTCATCAAAGATTTCTGCAGAAACAGGCTTATTAATATCTCCCCAAGAAATATGCTCTTGGGATGGTGACTGCTGTACAAAGTATTTGTCTTTCGGCGATCGACCGGTAAATTTACCCGTATCAATCATCATAGCGCCACTGCTAGCAACTTTGCCTTCATTATTATTGCATTCATGCTCAAATAACTCATCGTAGCTCAAGTTATGATAAACCTTTGCCACACTTTTTAGACCTAAATTCTCCGCACTCAATCCACTCATCAAAAGCCTCTCTGTTATAGATAACATACTCGTTATCATTTTTATTATTACCTTGGCCAGTCCATTTGCCAAGAAAGCAGTATGCACGAACTATATATTAAATCATTTTAGCGTTCAAGATTTTAGCTACATCACAGGCCGAATAGAGCAATAAAATGTGATTACTCGCTATTCTGGCTTATTGATATACTATAGTTTCTATTTTTCTTACGAGCTTTTATTTATGTCAGTATCACTTACCACCCTTGAAAGTATTGTCCGGAAGGCAGGCAATATAGCCTTAGAGCACTTTAATGACCTACAAAATTTAGAGATCTCTCAAAAAAGTCCCAGAGATTTTGTTACTGCAGCGGATGTTGCCGTTGAAAAATTTCTACAAGCGGAGCTAGGCAAACACTACCCTGAATATGGTTTTTGGGGAGAAGAAAGCGGAAAAAGTGAAAATCAAAGTAAACGCTGGGTTGTCGACCCTATAGATGGCACCCACTCATTCTCTAAAGGCCAGTATTATTGGTCTATCAGTGTTGCACTTGAAATTGACCAGGAATTAATAATAGGCGCTGTTTTTGCCCCCGCTCTAAATGACTATTACTGTGCTGAGAAAGATCAAGGCGCTTTTAAAAATGGCAAAAAAATTAAAGTCTCTAATGAAACTGACTTAGCTAACTCAATGATCGGCACTGGCTTTGCTTGCCTACGTTCTTACCTAGAAGAGAACAACTTAGAGCGCTTTTGCCGTATCGCACAAAAAACCACTGGGCAACGACGCCTAGGTTCTGCTGCAATGGATTTATGCTTAGTTGCAGATGGTCAGCTTGACGCGTTCTGGGAACAAGAGCTAAATCTATACGATATTGCTGCTGGCGCCCTTATTGTTAAAGAGTCGGGTGGAACCGTCACTGACTTCAAAGGAACTCAAGGCATATTCCCTAAACAAATATTAGTGACTAATGGTAGGATTTTTGATGAGTTATTGGAGCTTATGTAAAGCTCACAAGGTTCGGCATACAAAAAGCTCTAACTTATTGAATATTTGAGTGAGCTATCATCACTCCTGCCTGCTTTTAACAGAAAACCATCATACATCGGAGTTGCCGGCTTTACTTTTAAGCCGGCACAATAATGAAGTAGGCAGGCGTAGATACTCTATTAAAACGCAAGTGCTAATATTACAAATATTCATGTTTTTATGAATGAGTACAGATAGGTAGCTCATAAAAACGAGCACCATCAAATTCTTTATTAGTCCGTAACATGCCATGGATGGCGTGTAATAATTTACGCATCACAGCACAGAGCGCTTGTACTTTTTTTAAGCCGTTATCATCAATCAAGTGATGGTAATACCCTTTAATATTGGGTTCAAAGCGACTCGCCACCAAGGCGGGCATATACAATGCTTGGCGAATATACTTATTCCCCACTTTACTCATACGCGGTTTTTTAGACACGCTACTACCTGAATCAAATATCCTAGGATCCAGCCCCGCGTGTGCAACCCATTGCCTTGCTGTCATATCCTTCGGCAATATCATCAGTTCACTCAGTATTTGTATGGCCGATGCATGTGCAATGCCCTTGATACCGGTGATGAGGATATACGCTGCCTCCAACTCATCCTGCTGCTGAATCAGCGTAAGCGCACTGTCTCGCAAGGTGTCAATTTGCACGTCTAAAAAACTAACCAGTTCTTTCGTTTGTTCAATGACAAGTCTCGGCGTTTCTATCGTTGACTCTAAGGCATGAAGCTGATTTTTAGTTTGTGTTTTTTGCTTACTTAGAGCAGCAATACGGCGCGACATAGCTCTTAAACTGATACACTCATCAGCGGGGCGTTCCCAGGCTACAAAAGGCATTCTTTCAGCATAACTTGCTAAATTTTCCGCATCAATCGCATCGGTTTTGCTTCGAGTCATTAAAGCTTTAGCAAAGTTGTGAGCCGCTTTGGGGTTAATAACCATCACCTCAATACCCTCTGCACGGCTAAGCGCGACGGCTAAATCAAAATGATAAACGCCTGTGGCTTCAATACAAATCTTTGTTTCTCCTTTAAGTTTTGTTACAGAGTGGATAATGGCTTGATGACCTGAGGCCGTATTCTCAAACGATTTAGCTTTGCGTGCTTTACCGTTTACCATAACGACCACCACTAACTCCTTACAGCCTACATCAATTCCAACAGTATTCATTTTTTATCTCATTTTCAGTTTTGTTATAATGATCACTGGTTTCCCAACCCTGACACTTCACCTACCGTCCTTGTGAATGCAGACTCAGAAGCTTAGCTTACAGGTCTCAGATACTCCACGGCATGGATGACGAGGGTG
>ENA-ORXI01000476-ORXI01000476.1-sediment-metagenome-genome-assembly--contig:-NODE-476-length-32937-cov-7.583080_pt1 | contig 32937 bp, 16 predicted proteins | sample MGYA00237861_ERZ511468 | MGnify/ENA primary metagenome ERZ511468 (study PRJEB26299, sample SAMN06266213) | sediment metagenome | isolation source: Hudson Canyon methane seep mesocosm | place: USA:Hudson... | reverse complement strand
AAGCAATTTATTTCCCTGGCGGATGACGAAAACTCACTCTTACAAAATACAGTGATTCGTTTAGACGGTTTAGAAACAGCCCCATCAATGATTATTGTCTGCCATGAAGAGCATCGTTTTTTAGTGGCAGAACAAGTCCGTCAACTGGGCTTAGAGTCGGTTACTATTATCATTGAACCTGAATCAAAAGGAACAGCGCCCGCCGTTGCTTTGGCCGCTTTTGAAGCACTTAAACAGTTTGAAGATGAAGATCCAATCCTTTTGGTGCTCCCGGTTGATCATATTATTAATGACAAAGCATCCTTTCATCAGGCAATAAAAAAAGGAAAGAGTCAGGCTGAATCCGGCAAGTTAGTCACCTTTGGTATTCAGCCAACATCGCCAGCCACACAGTTTGGCTATATTCGCAGAGGTTCAAATATAGACTCAATAGATAATTTATTTGAAGTGAGCGACTTTGTAGAAAAACCCGATGAAGAAACCGCAAAAGACCTTCTGTCTGATGAAGACTGTCATTGGAACAGCGGAATGTTTATGTTTCGTGCTTCGTCTTATCATAAAAAACTTGAAAAATACGCGCCTGATATTCTTGATGTTTGCAGAGCGTCTTATGCCTCCGTCGTTAAGGATTTAGATTTTAAACGGGTACATGCCCCATCATTCACAGAGTGCAGACCCGATTCAGTTGACTGTGCAGTCCTGGAGCACACAAAAGAAGCCGTTGTTGTTTCTTTAGATTCAGAATGGCAGGAAATTTGCGAATGGTCGACCTTATGGGACTCTGGTAACAAAGACGATAATGGTAACGTGGTAAATGGGGATGTAGTACTGGATGACGTAAAAAATTGTTATTTAAGTGGCGAGTCTCGTTTAGTCGCTGCATTAGGTATAGAAAATCTAGTGGTAGTAGAAACACCGGATGCCATATTAGTCGCTAATAAAGACAATGTTAACAGTGTGCCAAAAATTGTTGAGCAACTGAAAAAAAATAACCGTTCAGAGGCCGTAAATCATACATGTGTTTATCGTCCCTGGGGCTCCTATGAAACCCTAGTTTCAGAAACCCGCTTTCAGGTTAAACGTATTATTGTAAACCCTGGTGCTACGCTATCCCTACAAATGCATCACCATAGAGCAGAGCATTGGACTGTAGTTCGAGGCACAGCATTAGTTACCTGTGGAACGAAAGAGATTTTACTGAGAGAAGATGAATCAAATTACATTCCCCTTGGCTTTAAACACCGCCTAAAAAACCCAGGAGTGATACCTTTAGAGCTAATTGAGGTGCAAACCGGCAGCTATTTAGGTGAAGATGATATTGTACGATTTGATGATAATTATGGGCGGTCTGGGAGTTAAATAAGAAGCAAAAAAAATATTAATTTAACCTATAAGACTATTTTGATCTTTACGTGGTCAAGGGCATTTTTCTCGACTATATTCAGTTGCAAACAGTTACATAAAACACACAATAAAAAGAAAGCATGTCTCTTCGTACTTAAAGCATTAACGTACCTTGATCACTAATCGCTTTCATCATACACCGGCGTATGAATCAGTTACCCAAGTAGTTTGTTATTTAATAACATTGGTGTGGTAATATGGCTTATTTATGTGCGGTTAATAAAAAAGATCTTTCTCAGTTTCTTCTTCAATTCTTTTCTTTTACGGTTACTTCTGCATTATTAATGCTTAGTTTTATTGCCTATGCAGGGCCGTCTGGTTTCACATCTGATGATTACAATAGCTCAAATCTCAACACAACCTTATGGTCATTTATTGACCCGAGCGCAGATGGATCAGCCACTTTAAACGGAACGCAACTGCAGATATACGTACCTGCAGGTTCCAGCCATGATGCATGGTCTTCAGGTAATAGCACTGCAAGAATAGTGCAATCTGTAACAGATGCTGACTTTGAGCTGGAAGTGAAATTTGAATCAATTGTTACCAGTCAATATCAACTGCAAGGCATTTTAGTAGAACAAGATGCCAATAATTTTATCCGTTTCGATTTCCATAGTGATGGCAGCAATACACGAATATTTGTAGCTACCATTATTGGTAGTAGCGCTAGTCAAAAAGTTAATAATGTTATTAGTGATCGCTCCCCGATGTATATGCGGGTTAAAAGAGTAGGGAATGAGTGGACTCAATCATTCTCTGTAGATGGCATTATCTGGAATACTTCAGTTATCTTTACACAGATCCTAACGGTAAATTCAGCCGGTGTTTTTGCCGGAAATGTAGGCGGGAGTGGTGCGCCAGAACATACTGCCGTTGTTGATTACATGTTTAGTACTGATTTAACTGTAGAGCCTGAAGATGGGGTGGTCACAGCAGATAATACGGCTCCATTTATTCGTGATATTAAGAAAATAGCAGGTAGTGATCAGTTTCAGATTTTATGGGAAACAGACGAGCCAGCAACAGGGGTTATTGATTACGGTGTAACCACTAGTTATGAACTTGGTATGGTGGATCATACTAATTTAAGTTCAACTCATGACCTTACAGTTAATGGCTTAACACCCGGGACAGTGATTAATTATCGTCTCCGTTCTACTGATGGTAGTAGCAATGAAAAAGTGTCTGCGAACAGCCAGATTACGGTATCAGCAAACCCCTATATTGATGATTGGAGAGGGCCTAATTACAACTTTGGTCAGTTGGGTAGTAATTCAGCTAGATGGGTGAATATACTGGGTCATGTTTCGGGTGAATCAACTATAAATTCTCTTAAATACTCACTTAATAGTCAGACAGCTCAAACTTTATCAACGGGCGCTGATGGCCGAAGACTGCAAGATGCAGGCGACTTTAATGTTGATATTGAATACCTGGACCTAAATGATGGTGCTAATACGCTGGATATAACGGCGGTAGATACCCAGGGTAACACCACGACCAATAGTTTAACCGTTAACTACTCAAGTAATAATATCTGGCCATTGCCATACTCAGTAGATTGGAGCGCTGCATCAAGTATTGAAGATGTTTCTCAGGTAGTTGATGGCTCATGGTTAATTGAAAGTAATGGCGTTCGTACTACTCAATTAGGCTATGACAGAATTTTAAGCATTGGTGATATCAATTGGTATGACTATGAAGCGACAGTACCTGTTACCTTGCACGGTATAGATAGTATCTGCTTTACAGATATTGCCAACAACCCCTGTAATGGCGGTGCCTTGGTCGGCCTTTTAGCACGCTGGCAAGGCCACCATCCAACTAATAATAATCAACCCAGCCATGAATGGAAACCTCTGGGAGCTTTTGGTGCTTATCGCTGGAAATATAATGGTTCAAATCTAACTGTCGTTCCTAGTCTTCAACTGTTTGGCGGTGATGGAAGCATTGTTGCAGAAGATAAAAGTGCAGCATTCCCAATAGGTGTGCCTCAGTTCATGAAAATACGTGCACAGACCGTAGGAGGGCAACACGAGTATAAAGTTAAGCTATGGGAACAGGGTACATTAGAACCCTCACAGTGGAATTTAGAATCCACCCAGACCTTGGTTGAATCTTTCGGTAATGGTTCATTGTTGCTGATTGCGCATTATGCTGATGTAACCTTTGGCAATGTATCTGTTGTGGCATTAGATGGTGGCGGTGATGTCACCCCTCCGATCATCAGTAATGTGAAATCATCAGTTACAGAGACCACCGCGACCATTACCTGGACGACTGACGAACCCAGTGACAGTTCAACAAATTACGGATTGGATACAAACTATGAAAATGCCGAAAGTAATGCCTCGTTGGTAGTGAGTCACTCTCTAGCACTAACAGGTTTAACCGCTAATACGGAGTATCATTACCAAGTTGAATCAACGGATAGCAGTACTAACATCGCAACCAGCATAGATTATGTTTTTACAACAGCTTCAGAAAACACCGGAAGCCCTTCAGGAATAGAGTCAGACAACTTTGATGACTCAGTATTCAATTCATCACTCTGGACGTTTTCAGACCCTGTTGGTGATAGCTCAGTCTCTATGACAGGAAGTCAGCTCGCGATCTCTATACCAGCAGGAACTGACCATGATTTATGGACCAATGCCAATTTGGCCCCTCGCGTTCTACAGCCTACGAATAATACGGATTTTGAGTTGGAGGCTAAGTTTGACTCATTATTAACCGAAAAATTTCAATTACAAGGTATCACCGCTGAGCAGGATGCAAATAATTTAGTTCGTTTTGATTTTTACAGTGACGGAAAAGTAACCAAAATATTCTCAGCCACAATTGTTAATGGTGTGGCTACCAAGAAGATTCAAAGTACAATAACGACTACTGCCCCGATGTATTTAAGAGTGACTCGACAGGGTGATTTGTGGACGGAGTCTTATTCTTTTGATGGAGTGAACTGGACCGTTGCAGGAAGCTATACTCATGCCTTAGCAGTTAAAAATGTTTCGGTGTTTGGTGGAAGTGGAGGCTCCAACCCACCTGCGCACACAGTGCTTGTCGACTACTTCACTGTAGACTCTCTGCCCCCAGGCAGCGGAGGAGATACAACACCACCCGTAATAAGCAATATTCAGGTTTCAGCACTTGATACCACATCCACTATCACATGGGAAACCAACGAAGTAAGTGACAGTCTCATTAACTATGGACTGGACTCAGACTACGGCTCGGTGCAGAGCGATTCAAGTCTGGTAACAAGTCATAGCATTGAGTTAAGCGCACTAACGCCAGGTACTGTGTATTCTTATCAAGTGGTCTCTACAGATGGCAGTACAAATACTAGTAGTAGTGTAAACCTTGAATTTACAACAGCCTCAGAGCCAGATACTACTTCGCCTGTTATCAGTAATGTTCAAGTATCTGTTACATACTCTCAAGCCACTATTACATGGGATACTGATGAAGCAAGTGACAGCACTATAAACTACGGTTTGGATACGTCATATGGACTGTTGACCAATGATTCTGCATTGGTTACAAGTCACAGCATAACCCTGGATACACTGGCTTCAGAAACAAGCTATCACTATCAAATTAGTTCTACTGACAACAGCACTAATACAGCAACCAGTATAGACCTTACGTTTACAACAGCAGCTAATACTGGCAGTCCATCCGGGTTAATGTCTGATGGTTTTGATGCCGGTGTGCTTAATACGAGTGTATGGAGTTTTGTAGACCCTGTTGGAGACAGCGCCGTTAGCATGACGGGGACAGAGGTTTCTATCTCTCTCCCTCAGGGCGTTAGTCATGACCTTTGGTCAAACAAAAACTTAGCCCCACGTATTCGTCAGGCTGCTAACAATACGGACTTTGAACTGGAAGTGAAGTTTAACTCTTCAGTTTTCGACAAATATCAATCTCAGGGTATTGCAATTGAACAAGATGATAATAACCTTGTTTTCTTCCATTTCTACTTTAGCACCAGCACGAAGGTATTTTCTGCAAGCATCGTAAATGATCAGGCAAGTAAAAAGGTAAGCCAAAAGATTGTTGATGGTAATCCACTTTATTTGAAAGTGGCTCGTTCTGGAGACAACTGGACTCAATCATACTCTTATGATGGCGCCAACTGGATCGTTGCAGCAAGCTACACACACGCATTAACCGTTAATTCTGTTTCGTTATTCGCTGGTAATTCAGGCACTACACCACCAGCCCACACAGCATTAATAGACTATTTTATTGTTGATGGAATGGACCCAGACTCTCAACCTGATACAACCCCACCAGTTATCAGCAATATTCAAGTTCAAGAAGGTGAAGACTCAGCAACAGTAACCTGGGATACAAACGAAGCGTCAGACAGCATTGTTGATTTTGGACTAGATAATACTTATGGCGCCCAGAATAGTGACACTAACTTAGTTACTAGCCATACATTAATGATGACCGGCTTAACAAAGGACACTGAGTATCATTATCAAATAAGCTCAACAGATGGCAGCCTTAATAGTGCTTCAAGCGTAGACTTAACCTTCAGCACCTTACAGGGTGATATCACTCCACCGGTGATCAGTAACATACAAGTAATTCAAACGGATACTACAGCCACTATATCTTGGGACACTGACGAGTTAAGTGACAGTACGGTAAATTATGGGGTTGACATTAGCTACGGACAAATGAAAACGGATGCAGGGTTGGCTACAAGCCACAGCCTCACACTAGATGGACTAACAGCTGGAACAGAATATCATTACCAGATAAGTTCAGCAGACGGTGATACAAACAATTCAGACAGTGTTGATTTAACGTTTACAACCAATAGTGAAGCTGACACTACCCCTCCTGTAATTAGCAACATCCTAGTTTCATCAACAGACACAGCAGCGACAGTAACATGGGATACGGATGAGTTAAGTACTAGTTCAGTTGACTACGGCCTGGATTCAACTTACGGACTTAATCAAGGTGATGCTGCTCACGTAACTAGCCATAGCATTGAACTACCCGGCTTAACATCAGATACCGAATATCATTACCAGATAACCTCAACAGATGTAAGCGGTAACCCAGGTAACACTATAGATTTAACATTTATGACTGATTTAACAGTGGATATTGACCCACCGATCATCAGCAATATTCAGATAACGAAAACAGAAACAACAGCCATCATAACATGGGATACCAATGAGCAAAGCGACAGTGTTATTGATTATGGTTTAGATGCAAACTATGGACAAAACACTAACGATACAACCTTAGTGACTAACCATAGTATAACGCTAACAGGTCTCACCTCCGCAACTCAATACCATTACAGAATTAGCACAACTGATAGCAGTACAAACACAAGCCAAAGTAATGACCAAAGCTTCATAACATCAAGCGGGGAGGGTTTACTTGCTTATTGGGCAATGGATGAAGGAACAGGCAGTACAGCTTCAGATGCAACAGGAAATAACAATACAGGTACATTAGTTAACGACCCACTCTGGGTCTCTGGTGCAGGTTTGGACTTTGATGGTGTGAATGACTACGTTAACGTTGGGCCTATAAACGTGGGTGGAGAAGCTATCACCATTACCGCATGGATCAAAGCCGATAATTTATCAAATTGCTCAGCAAAAGACTGTAGAATTTTTTCCAAAGCATCCGGTACAAGCACTCAAGCCCATTACTATATGATCAGTTCAATTAAACGAAAAGGTGATGGCGCTCCAGTATTACGCTTTAGGCTCAAGGCTGGTGGAACCACTGATACGCTAATTGCTACATCAGGCATTCTTACTGAAAACCTGTGGATTCATATAGCGGCTGTATATGATGGCGCAACAATGAAACTCTATAACAATGGTGTAGAGGTTGGAAGTACCCCTAAGACTGGCAGTATTGATATTGATAACACAGTCTCAACTTGGGTAGGGGGCAACCCTCCATCAGCCACCATTCGCCCCTGGGATGGCCAGATTGATGATGTAAAAGTCTATGGAAGGGCGCTGACCAGTGCAGAAGTAAATACGATGGCCAACGAAGACTTCGCAGCCCCTGTTATAAGCAACATACAAGTGAACGTTACAGAAACCGAGGCCACAATAAGTTGGGATACCAACGAACTAGCAAATAGCGCTATTAACTACGGATTAGATACTGCCTATGGCGCAGAATCTAATGATAGCACTGAAGTAATCAACCATAGCTTAACACTCACAGCCTTAACACCAGGTACAACGTATCATTATCAAATTACATCAACTGACGGAAGCCTAAACAGTGCTTCGAGCGCAGATTTAACCTTCAACACCTTGCAGGCTGATATCACTCCCCCCGTCATCAGCAACATTCAAGTTAATCAAACAGATACAACAGCCACAATAAGCTGGGACACAGACGAATTAAGTAACAGTACGGTAAATTACGGGGTTGATCTTAGCTACGGACAAATGAAAACGGATGCAGGCTTGGTTACAAGCCACAGCCTCACACTTGAAGGGTTAACCGCAGGCACAGAATATCATTACCAGATAAGTTCAGCAGACGGTGAAACAAATAATGCAGACAGTGTAGATTTAACCTTTACAACCAACAGTGAAGCAGACATTACACCGCCAGTAATCAGCAATATCATTGTGTCATCAACAGATTCTGTAGCGACAGTAAGTTGGGATACGGATGAGTTAAGCAATAGCTCAGTTGACTATGGTCTCGATTCAACTTACGGGCTTAACCAAGGTGATACCGCTCACGTAACAAGCCATAGCATTGAATTACCCGGCTTAACATCGAGTACCGAGTATCATTACCAGATCACCTCAAGTGATGTAAGCGGTAACCCTGCTAGTACCATAGACTTAACCTTTATGACCGATGTAACCGTGGATATAGATCCACCCATCATCAGCAATATTCAGATCACCAAAACCGAAACAACGGCCACCATAACATGGGATACTAATGAGCAAAGTAACAGTGTTATTGATTATGGTTTAGATGCAAATTATGGACAAAACACTAATGATACAACCTTAGTGACTAACCATAGTATTACGCTAACAGGTTTAACTTTATCCACTCAATACCACTACAGAATCAGCTCAACTGATAGCAGTACAAACACAAGCCAAAGTAATGACCTAAGTTTCATAACATCAAGCGGAACAGGTTTACTTGCACATTGGATGATGGATGAAGGTACTGGCAGCACTACCTCAGATTCAACGGGAAATAACAATACAGGCACATTAGTTAATGACCCTCTCTGGATCTCTGGTGCAGGCTTAGACTTTGATGGTGTGAATGACTACGTTAACGTTGGGCCAATAAACGTGGGGGGAGAAGCTATCACCATCACCGCATGGATCAAAGCAGACAACATATCAAATTGCTCAGCACAAGACTGTCGAATTTTCTCCAAAGCATCTGGCACAAGCACTCAAGACCATTACTATATGATCAGTTCAATTAAACGAAGTGGTGATGGCGCGCCAGTATTACGATTTAGACTCAAGGCAGGTGGAACAACCGACACACTCATTGCTACATCTGGTGTGCTGACTGAAAACCAGTGGATTCATATAGCCGCAGTCTATGATGGCGCAACAATGAAACTCTATAACAATGGTGTAGAGGTTGGGAGTACCCCTAAGACTGGCAGTATAGATATTGATAACACAGTATCAACCTGGATAGGGGGCAACCCTCCATCAGCCACCATTCGCCCCTGGGATGGCCAGATTGATGATGTAAAAGTCTATGGAAGAGCACTCAGTAGCTCAGAAGTGATCACCATCGCCAACGAAGACTTAGCAGCACCTGTAATAAGCAACATAAAGGTAGTTGTTACAGATATACAGTCCACCATAAGTTGGGACACTAATGAGCTAGCAGATAGCCTTGTAAACTATGGCTTAGACTCCAACTATGGAACCGTATCCAGTAACAGCACCGAAGTTATTAGCCATAGCCTAACCCTCACAACATTAACACCTGGCGCTCAGTATCATTATCAAATAGTCACATCAGACGCCAGTGGTAACGAAGCTAGCAGTGTTGATTTAACATTCACAACACTCACAGAACCTGATAACACCGCCCCAGTCATCAGTAATATTCAAGCCAGTGTTTCAGAAGCAACAGCCATCATTACATGGACAACCAATGAAGATGGGGACAGTACCGTCAACTATGGATTAAACAACACTTACGGCTTAACAAAAACAGACGAAACCTTGGAAACAACACATAGCCTATTACTCACAGGGCTAACACCAAGTACCACCTATCACTTCAAAGCAATTTCTACTGATTTAAGCGGAAATACAGGGAATAGTTCTGATCAAACCTTTACCACCCTAGCCGTCGCTATTCCTGAAAATTCAGAAGCCATTTACGGTGCAAATAACGATGTAACCTATAAAGAGTATTGGATTGACCATAATGAGTTTGATGGTGCATGTGGCGAAGAACAAAGAGACCCGGGGGCATTTTATATAGAGCCCTACTCGGGCTGTGACAAAACACTTCAATTCGAAATACCTGATGACTTTTCACAAGCAGGAGAAGTAAAAATCTATCTTGATCTATGGCGTAACCGAGATACACCAAGAGTGAGGTTTACACTAAATGGCAACTCAACCGTTTATGCGCCTAATGTTGGTTCTGATTGGAGTAGAACACCTTATCTAGCGACGGTTAATAAGCAAGAGCTGGTACAGGGAACAAACACCATAACGTTTACCTCTGCCAAGAAAATTCATGTACATGATGTAGGTTTCAGAATCTATTATGATAATGCAAACCCACTCATAGCCGGTGTCGGTAGTGACGTTACTCCTCCAATAGGCCAGTTAACCTCAGTGGTTGCCGGTAACGGCTCATTCAACCCATTAGGGGGAGGGGTGTTAGACGTAGATAACAACCAAATAACCTTTAACGCCAGTGCAACTGATGCAGATTATGTTGAGTTTCATGGCTATTACTATGGTTATGATGAAAACAATGATGGCACTTTAACCGATTGGCACAACCTCAAGCGTTTAGAGTTAAACCCCGGCCCAGGTGGCACAATTGATCACATAGGTACTGATACAAGCGCACCATACAGCGTGACATGGAATATGCCTCATATAATTAACCAAGGTAACGTTCGCTTCAAAGTTCGTATAGTCGACTCTTCAGGCAACGCAAGGGAAGCCGCAGGAGGCATTAGTGGTAGCTTTACCTTAGTTCGATCATATTCCGTAGAGAGCTATATAGTGCCAAATTTTGAAGATGATGTGACTCACCATGGAGGCACCCATCCAGATCTTGTTACTCGTACTATTGAATTGCCTGGCAATATATCGGACGTAACAGATGCCTACTTCATAGGTGCTTATTGGCAAAGACCCAAAGTCACCCTCAATAACACCGCACAATTTAGTGTAGGAGCCTCTGACCACTGGCAGTTAGATGTTAGGCAAATATCACCCTCGAAATTAGTACCAGGAACAAACCAGATAGAGTATGAGTATCGCGGTAGTGGGTTTGGAGAGTTTATAGAAAAACCAGGACCAATGGTTATTTTGATTCGATAAGTTGAGAGACCATTATGATTATTCCTATGAATAGAGATACACCTAAGGTGAGCATTGGCTTACCGGTGTACAACGGTGAAAACTATTTGCGAGAAGCGCTTGATTCATTGCTTTCTCAAACTTATACCGACTTTGAACTTATTATTTCGGATAATGCTTCTACTGATGCGACTCAGAGTATATGTGAAGACTACGCAAGTAAAGATATGCGCATTCATTATCACCGCTGTGCTGCAAACATCGGTGCCGCAGCCAACTATAACCGGGTGTTTGAGCTAGCACGGGGTGAGTATTTTAAATGGGCTGCTCATGATGATGTTTGTTCTCCTGAGTTTTTAATGAGTTGTGTTGAGCAGTTAGATGGTGATTCAGAATCGGTATTGTGTTATCCAACTGATGTGGCGATAGATTCGAAAGGTGAAATCATCCCTAATTATATGGATAAGTACACTAATCTAAATCATTTGGAGATGCCTACCCCTTATAAACGTCTGCATGACCTAGCTTGCCTGCGGCATGGATGCTTTCAGGTGTTTGGACTAATGAGGTCTGAGTCATTAAGAAATACACCCAAAATTGCCAATTTCATAGGTGCGGATAGAGTTCTGCTTGCTGAGCTAGCGTTAAAAGGTGGGTTTTGGAAATCGTCGCATCCTATCTATTTTCGTCGACATGAAGAGCAATATTGCGCGCTCAGTAATAAAGACTCAAGAGAGTCTTGGTATTCCCCTGAGAGCAATAAAAAAATAACCTTTACTATGAAAACACAGCTAATTGAGCATTTTAGGTTAATCCATCGTGTGAATTTAGCATGGTTCGATAGGGTTTTGTGTTATTTGGTCATGATGGATTGGATGCGACGAAAGAGACGACGGCTGGCTCAAGAACTTTATAGATCTTTATCATTTTAAAATAAACAGGAAACCCTGATGCCTCAACGTATTCTTTATATACAGAAACCTGCAGGAGGAGGCTCTTCGCGCAGTCTTTATGAACTTGTCAGAGGGCTTGATAGGAAAAAATTTGAGCCAATAGTAATTTTTTTTCAACAAAACAGCTTAATTAGTAAGTTTGAAAATTTAGGAGTTAGAACAATTACTTTGGGTTGGGTTGGGCAGCGTATACAGAAAAAGCGTTCATCAGACAGAAAGGTATCAAAATTATCGGAGATAATTGATTTTTTTACTTATGAAGTTCCTCTCGCTATTCAAATAATTCGTATAGCGAAAACTGAAAATATTGACTTAATACACCAAAACCTGGGGTTTGAAAGACCCGTGATGATTGCTGCGAGCGTTCTGCGGTTACCTCAAGTGTGCCATTTTCGTCATTTTAGTACAATTTCTAAATCAAAAAAATGGTTAGCCTCATCTGTCGATGCTGGTATTTTTATTTCTAACGCCATACAAAAGTTTTATTTGGAGCAATCTATACCCTTTGGAAGTTCAGAAGTTATTTATAACCCAGTGGATATTGAGTCTTTTGTTAATGCCCGACGAACGTCAAAAATCCGAAAAGAATTTGGTATTACAGAAAAAGATAAATTAATTATTAATATAGGGCGTATAACGCCATGGAAGGGACAGTTTTTTTTCTTAAATGCCATAGAAAATATAATAAAGGAATACCCATCAACAAAAGCTTTAATAGTCGGTGAAACGGGGCCAAGTAAAGAGGATAAGGAATATTTAAAGATATTAAAGGAGAGAGTAGATACTAGCTTTCTTAATAAACATATTTTCTTTACTGGTGAGAGGGATGACATTGCAGAAGTGATGACGGAATCGGATATTGTTGTACATAGCGCCTCAGAACCTGAGCCATTTGGTCGAGTTATTGTCGAAGCAATGGCTGCAGGAACTCCCATTATAGCAACGAGAGCAGGGGGCGTTGCTGAAATAATAGAGGACGGTGTAACAGGGTTATTGGTTCCTTTAAAAAATGACTTTGTAATGACTAATGCGATCAGGACATTACTTGATTCTACTTTATATGCAAATAAGTTAGCTGTGAAAGCTCAGGATGAGGTTTCGAAACGCTACCTAGTATCTAATCATGTCACTAAAGTTCAGGATTTATACACAAACATACTCAAACAAAAGAGCCCAACCTAATGAACACTAGGCGCTCTTTATGATGAAGAATCTTCGTATTAAAGCACTCCATGGTGCAAAGTGGGCAACCATTCAAAATGGATTAGGGCAGGTAATTGATTTTATAATATTTATTACACTGGCGCGCCTATTAGGACCTGAAGAGTTCGGACTGGTAGCTATTGCTATCGTCGTAATTTCACTAATGTCACCTTTTGTTACCCAGGGTCTTGGTGCAGCTATTGTACAAAAAGAAAAGCTTGAATCAGAACATAAAGACTCAGTATTTTGGGTTAACCTTGCTGTAGGCCTCCTTCTAACTGTATTTCTTGTAAGTACATCTGATATTTTGGCAAGTGTTTTTTCTGTTTCACAATTGGCCCCTGTATTGTCATGTGTAGCATTCAGTTTTTTATTTATATCATTAACTACAGTGCAAGAAGCCTTGGTAAGACGAGAACTACGAATCAAGGAACTTGCAGTGCGTTCATTAATAGCTAAGTTAATTGGTGGGGTACTAGGTGTACTATTAGCTCTTAATGATTTTGGTGTCTGGAGTCTTGTAGTTAAACAATTGGCAACAGCCTTAATAAACATGGCACTTCTTTGGAAAATAAGTACTTGGAGACCAAGGTTCCGTTTTTCTAAAGTTCATTTTCAAGAACTATATCCTTTTGGACTAAAAGTACTGGGCAATGAGGTACTTGTATTTGTTAACCGACGTTCAGCTCATTTGATAATAGCCTATTTCTTGGGAGCGGTAGCACTTAGTTTTTATAATATAGCCAACAGATTTATGATGCTTTTTTTGAGGCTGATTACGCAGTCAGTAAGACAGGTTGGCATGCCTTTATTTTCTCGAATACAGAATTCACCAGAAAAGGTTCAAAAAGGTTTTTTAGAAATTTCACAAATTATTGCGTTAATATCAATTCCACTCTTTTGTGGAGGCAGTGTGCTTGCACCAGAGATTGTAAGCCTATTACTAGGTGAAAAGTGGTTGCCTGCTGTACCAGTGTTTCAGATATTAATGCTGGTCGGGATAGTTCAGAGCTTATTAAGTCCAATGGTTTCTGTTTTGGTTGGGTTAGGGTATCCAGGCTTAAGGCTAAAACTTCAGTGCATAGATGCGGTTGTTAATATAATTGGCTTTTTTGTGGCAGTTCATTGGGGGATTGTTACTGTTGCATATACTTACACAGTTATTGGTTTTTTGCTGTGGCCTCTTTGGTACATCACTGTTAAAAAAGTGGTTTTTATTGATACGGTTGAGTATTTTAAGATAATCATTGGTCCTATTGTGGGTACGACCGTGATGGCTATTTGGATAATTGAGACACAGCAATCTCAATTATCTTTTGTGGGGCTAACTTCAACAATATTTTCAGTAGTAACTGGTGCAATAGTTTATGTTTTAATAATGCACTTTTTTTTCCAAAGTACTTCAAAAAAAATGATGCATATTATTCTCGATATATTTGTTAAAACAGGGAAATGAATATTTTTCATTAGTATTCTCAAGAAAGCTATTTTCTACACTTAACTTACTGTTTTTAGTTGTGCTCTAATAACTTTTTTAGATGATATAAACAACCTATAATACAACCGGGTAACTCTTCTATATATAGGCCAAAATATAGATTTGGTATTTAGTAAATCGTCTTGTTTATACCCATATTCTTTTGCGAGGTTGATTACTTCAGGTGATAGGTTAAACCCAAAAAATCTATCTAGTTTCCATTTGGCTAGTGAGCTCTTGTGGAAGTAAGTTAAATTTTCGTCAACGGCTTTAACACCGCAAAATTCAAAAACAGGAGATAATGTATCTGGTATTGAAACCATATCTTCATAACGAATAATTAGTAATTTATTTCTTAGTCGTTTCTTTAGTTTTAGAAGGTTAGAGTAAGATTCTAACCATACCATTTGGTTAGTTTCAGGTGGTGTTTTCCAGCGAGTAAACGCAGAGTAAAGCGTATCCATTGGATTTCTTACTAGCCCAATAAGAAGAAAGTCAATTTCTGGAAAGCGCTCGATACATTGGATAATTAATTCAAGTGATGACCATTGGTACAGGTGATGAGGTGATTTTTCAAAAAAGATGGGGCTAAACTGCTCACAAAGTGCCTTCCATCCATTAAAAATTAATTTTTCTTCTGATTCATATCTAAATTCATAATTGAGATTGTTTTTTAATAATAACTTTAATTCTTCTAACGCTTTGGAATTCTGTATTGGGACTTCACTATCCACCATATTTAGTTGTGGTAGCTCTAAAATTGAGGTCGATAGCGACCAATATAGTGTTTCGTTTTCACCATGAGACGTGTTTGATATATGACTTATATCTGCCTGTTTTGCCAATAGGTTTTGACAAGCACTTGAGCCTGAGGATTTACAGGATAATAAGATAATACACTTTCTATTAATCTTAGCTTTAGTCATGCCCCCCCCCAAAAAAATGCATTAAGATTCGCTTAAAAATTTATATGTTAACCTAGGTTGTAGTAATTTAATTGCTACATTTGGCTAATAAGAGTCATTTTTAACTTATGAATATTAAGCTTTAATCATTTGCTGTTTTTTTAAAATCATACTACCTTAAACTATAGTATAGTTAAGTGAAACTTCATTTTTCCATATAATAATAAAGATACGATCGCCATTTTTTTGTTTCTCAAAATACTTTGATTGAGGAGTAAGTTCCAATGGCATTGTTGAGCAAAAAATTTACGTTATTGTATATTTCTCCAGATAAATTCCCTCCATTTAGAGTTGATATAACTGAGCTGTTTGGTCATAGATTGGTTGAGTCAGGACATCGAATTGATTGGCTTTTACAATCTAAAGAAGAATTAAAGTCTTCATATCTAACATCATGGCATGGTGGGCGTGCATGGGTTGGAAAAGCTGATCTGAGGGGCTCTCCACAATCTCGCTTTAAAAAACATATTTTCGCTCTTCTCCATGACTTGAAATTATTTCGACTATGCAAAAAGAATAAATATGATTTTGTACAAGTTAAAGATAAGTTCTTATGCGTATTTCCAGCGATTCTTGCCTGTAAACTTTTTGATTCTAAGTTTATTTATTGGTTATCATTTCCAATCCCTGAGGCATCTATAGCTTCAGCTAAAGAAAAAACCGCAAGATATCCGATATATAACTTTATAAGAGGGAGAGTCTTCCACTTTATTCTCTATAGGGTTGTTAGCCGTTATGCTGATTATATATTTGTTCAAAGTGAAGCAATGAAGCAGGATCTTGCTTTAAAGGGAATTCCAAATAATAAAATGATGTCTATCCCTATGGGTGTTTCTTCGGAGCTTTTAAGGAATGAAGTGGAAGAAGACCTCAAAATAGAAGAAAAAAGTATAGTTTATCTAGGAGAATTAGGGAAAGCTCGAAGATTAGATTTTGTAGTGGACGTATTTGCCGAAATACTTAAGGTCATCCCAAGTGCAAAGTTATATTTTATTGGTGGTAGTAGTAACCTTAATGATAGTGAAGACCTTAAAAAGTATTGTATGAGCTTAGGCGTTGAAAAAAATACGATCTTTACTGGTTTTTTACCCAGAGATGAAGCTCTTGAATATGTTAAAAAGTCTTCTGTTTGTCTATCTCCGTTATTACCGTCACCTATTTTTGATGTGGCCTCACCAACTAAACTCATAGAGTATATGGCTTTGGGAAAAGCTGTAGTAGCAAATGATCATCCTGAACAGCGCACAGTGATAGAACAAAGTAAAGGTGGTATTTGTGTCCCATATAATGTTCTAAGTTTTTCTGAAGCAGTTATTTACCTTCTCAAGAACCCATGCGAAGCAAAAAAAATGGGGAGCTCCGGTCGACGGTATGTTTTGGAGACAAGGGAGTACGGTGTAATATCTAAGAGACTGGAAGAGTCTTATTTACAGTTTTGTAAATAATGCGAACTTTTTATGTAAAGGGGAGCAATATATGAAGAAAGTTTGCATTGTCATGCCTGTTCACTGGTCTTCTAGTCTAGGTGGTGCTGAATATCAAGCAAAATTACTTGCTGATGCATTATATAACACAGGTAGGTGTAAAGTTTTTTGCTTGGCTGGCAGTATTAATATTAGAGATAAATCAACTGAATACAGTTCAATAAACATTGCAAGTAAAATTAGTTGTCGAAAATATAGTAAGTCATTTGATACGCCTGCTCTTTTGAGATCACTTAAGGAAATAGAACCAGATATTATTTATCAACGAGATGGAGGTGCATACACTGGAATAACTGCATATTATGCAAAAAAAAATAACTGTAAAATGGTGTGGCATATTGCTCATGAGTGGGATGTATCTCCAATAGAATTAAAACCATTGAAAACATGGCCTTTTCGTTTTATTGACAAACAAATGCTTAATTATGGTATTCGCCACTCAAGTCAAATTATCGCTCAAAACCAAACACAAAAAGTGTTATTGGAAAAAGGTTTTAAGCGTGATGCTACTGTCGTCGCAAACTTCCATCCTAAGCCAACAGGCTGTTTGAAAAAAGGCAACGAATTAAAAATTGTATGGGTTGCTAATTTTAAGGAATGGAAAAGACCGGAGATATTTATTCAATTAGCTAAAGAGTTAGTTAATGTTGAAAATGTTCGATTTATTATGGTGGGAAAGCCTATGCAGAATAAAAAGGCCTTTACAAAATTACTTAAGAGCATAAATAGTAGTAAAAATTTAGATTATCTTGGTGAAATAAACCAGGAAGAAGTTAATTCGGTACTCGAAGAGTCTGATATTTTTGTAAATACTAGCCGCTATGAAGGGTTTCCAAATACATTTATTCAAGCTTGGATGAGAAAAAATGTTGTTGTTAGTTTAAACGTAAATCCTGATAATATTCTCGACCAGTACCACATAGGGTTATTCGCAGACGATAGTTTTGAAAAGTTAAAAGCGAATGTAACTTATCTAATAAGAAATAATGAAATACGAAAGAAGATTGCTGCAAGGGGGCAAGCATACGCATATAAAGAACACTCAATGAACAATGTTAATAAACTTATTAAGTACTTAATCACCTAATCAATAGTTCAGTATCTGTAAAGTGTTTACTTAAGATTTGATTGTAACTAATAGGCTGAGGTCATCTATGAGATACATTGTATATACTCTTTTTTTAGCTGTGTATATTGTTGAGTATGTAGCCCAGTCATTTGGATCAAGTGCTAGAGTCTTAAGTTGGTTGCCAGAGCTACTTTCCGTAGTTGTGCTGATCATGATAATTCTGAAAGGAGTGATACATAAACAAATATTTTTACATTCTAAATATATGGTTTTGTTCATTATATTTGTTTTTTTAGTCTTAATTGGTATTATTATAAATGATGTAAAACCTGGTGCTATATTTTCCGGAATTAGAACATACTTTAAGTTTGTACCATTTTTTTTATTACCTACTGTCTTCCTTTTTACTGATCAAGAAATTAAAAAACAGCTACAGTTTATTTTGTTAATTGGCATACTGCAATTGCCTGTAGCTTTGTATCAACGTTTTGTCACTTCATATGGAATGAATACTGGTGATTATGTATCAGGAACGCTTGGAATATCATCCACATTAACTATTTTTCTTGTATCCTTAATTGCGATTTTGTTCGGATTTTATTACAAAAAACAAATCGGTTTGGGGTGCTTTATAGCTTTAATTATCCTTTTATTAATACCAACAACAATTAATGAAACAAAGGTTACATTATTTCTTTTGCCTGCAACAATTTTGGTGACAACTTTAGTATCTATGCATGCAAATAAAAAAAATTGGCAAGTGTTTCCAGTTTTATTCATAGGTTTTGTGATGGTTATTAGTTTTTATATAACATACAACCACAGCATTGGCATGGGTAAAATTAGAACATTGGAAGGCTTCGATTATATGGGGTCTTTATATAAAGAAGCTGAGGGTAATAAGAGCCTTTATAAAGCAGAAGAAATTGGTCGGCTAGATAGTATTATATTAGCTTATGACCATCTTTCGAAAGATAGTATTAAATTCACTGTTGGACTTGGTATTGGTAACGTATCAAATTCTTTCAGCAAGCAGCTGATAGGTGAATATATGGAGTTTGTACATTTAGGGCCAAATGAAACAATGCTAAGTCACTTAATGTGGGAAGTAGGCTTAATTGGTATTATTTTAGTCCTTATTGGGTGTGGATACATTTTTTACGATTCTTTTTCGTTAAGCAAAAACAAAGGCGTTATAGGCGGGTTGGCATTAGGATGGACTGCAGTAGTTGCCATTTACATATTATCTATACCATATAAAGATATCCTTGTTCAAAATGAAATAGTTTATTTATTTATGTACTTTTCAGGCTATATAGCATCAACTAAAATATTAATTAGTAGAAATGTAAGCTCGATTACTTAAATTCTTATATCTAGCAAATTATTTAATACTTCAAGGCTTAATTAATGTCTACTTAACAGGAAATTGTACTAGAATTAATAATAGGTTGTACAAATATTGAACAGTTTTAGCAGGCCAATGTTTGTTTTTTTCATCGAGATTCTGATGTTAAGGAGTATGAAAATGAAAAAATTGCTGTTATTGATTAGCTTCTTTTTATGGGGAGTCGTTGGGGAGGTTTGGTCTGCAGATTATCATATAAGCGAAAAAGGTAATGATGATAATGTGGGATCGGAGGAGTTTCCTTGGAGAACAATTAGCAAAGCAAATGCGTCATTAAAACCGGGCGATAGTGTTTTAATTATGAATGGTAATTACAACCAGCAAATTAGGCCTTTGACATCAGGGTTACAAGATAAATATATAACCTATAAACCATACCCTGGGCACCTACCAATAATTTCAAATGTTTCAGCTGATGATCGTACAGCAATCATATTAGATGAAGTGTCTTACATAATAGTCGAAGGCTTAACTATTTCTGGGCAGCAGATGTGGCCAAATTCAAACCTTAATCATTGGGTTAAACTTTACAATTCAAATTATAATATATTTAAGAACAATATTTTCAAGTATGCCAATGGGTGGCATGGGTTTAAGCTGGATGGCACCAGCCACCACAATCAAGTACTAGAAAATAGGATGGATGCATTAGGCACTATTGATGATGGAACTACTAAACATGTAAAAACTGGGGATATACTCATCATAAAAAGTGCTGCAAAATATAACCTTGTTGCCAATAATGAAATGTCACGAGGTGGTCACAATATTTTGAGAGTTGATGGTAGTTATAATGTAATTAGTGGCAACCTTTTTGATAATGACTGGGGAGGAGGTCTTGGGTACAGGTCTGTTGTTTTAACATCCTCTAGCAGTAGTGCCGGTCGGAACCTATTTGAAAAGAATCTTATAGTAAATGCCAGTGGATCAAAATCATCCCCAGATTCAGGAGGGATAATGTATTCATCTAGTATGAAGGTAGAAGGTAGTAATCAAATAGTTAGGAATAACTTTTTAGTTCAAAGTATACAGGAAGGTATAAAAAGCGAAGCAAGAGACGGTATACCATATGTTCTTAATAATCGAATATACAACAACGTTTTTTATGGAAATGGAGGTCCAGCTTGGAGAACAACTTTTTACACTGCTGGTACAAGTATTGACGGTAATATTTTTAAAAATAATATTGTCTATAATCATCGTCAACAACCACAGAATAATAACTACGACGTCGGTATTGGTGTAGCTATATCTAAAAGCGGAAGTCAAATAAACGGAAACCAAATAGTATCAAATTCGTTTTTTAAAAATACTTCAGGAGATACTATGTTTTATATAGAAGGAATTGGCCGAAAATCATTAAGTTGGTTTGAGCAAAATTATCCTTCGAATATTTCAGGTAATTACCAACTTAGCCCAGAGTTCATATTATCAAACCCCATAAATCCAGATGATTTTAAGTTAAAACTTGGAAGTAATCTGATTGACAAAGGTTCTTTTTTGACAAAAACACAAGATTCAGGCACTGGCACAGTAGTGGCTGTTGTTGATTCCAATTATTTCACTAACGGCTTTAATATAATCGAGGGTGATTTAATCCAAGTCGGGAATAATAGTGAAGCAAAAATACTAAAAGTAGATTACAGCAACAACAAAATTACCTTGGATAGTACAATTTCGTGGAGTATAGGGGATGGGGTAAGTCTCAGATATGCTGGATCTGCACCGGATATAGGTGCATATGAGTATGGAGTAGATACTTCATTGTCCCTTCCTACACCGCCTAATATCATTAAACTAATTCAGTTATAGGCATGTAGCACCCAAAAAATTGGGTTGTTGAATTGTGGCGTTTTTAGGTTAAGCACTTTAAATTAGAATAAAATAAATGTTTACAATATTGACTTAGATAGAAAAATACACATATTTCGTTTGGGTTTAGTTCTTCAGGTAGCGACCTTTGAAAGAAATTGAAGTGGCTGGTATAACACAAAATATTGCCATAGCTATCGGTAAGGTTACCTCTACTATCTATAAAAGTAGACATATTCTATAGTTAGAATATTACTTTGTAATATCACTTGTTCAAAAATTATTTATCCCGATTACCTGATGCTCTGTAGAATTGCCATCGTTTATTGATTGCAACTAAGAAGTTTTCTTGTTTGATTGAACGAAGAAATAAACATATTCCATCAGTACATTGATAAGTAAGTAGCCTAAATCTGCCTATTGACTTTGTGGGGCCTCGGTAACTAATTAGATAGCCTGTATCGGTTAATACGTTTTTGGCAATACTTTCGATAAAGTTACGTTTTACTGAATTCATTCTGGTTATATATTTATTCATATTGTTTTTTTGGACTAATAACTCACCTATTGTATCCCCTAAATTTTCAGAAGGTTGGCTTAATTTCAGCATTTTCGAACTATATGGTACAGATAAAAATTCACATAGTTTAGACAACTGATTTTCGGTATCAGAGAGTAGTTCTTCATATTTAATCTCAATATAGTTATTTCCAAGGTGTAATGAATCGTTTTTTGCCTGCTGAACATCCGTAGTCCACCTTTGAGCCGCTCTGTAAATATTTTTGCCCCAAGCTTTATTTATGGATAAGCAATAATCCCTTACATCCCTAATTATATGGATAAATTTTGCCTTGGGGTACATATGCTTAAGAAATAGTGTATGACGAATATAAGATGGAGACTTATCGCCCCAAATAATATTTGAACCTACAGTTGCATCAGAATCATGTCGAATTAGCGCTTCAAAAACACCTGTAATTTTGTAGTTTTGACAAGAGTTGAACCATATATCTTGGTCAATAAGTGAATTTAGGGACTTCATATAATCGAAGTAAGGTAGTTTTAGATTAAATTTATAAAATTGTTTGAAATTATCAAAATCCGATAAATCTCCAAATGAGTTCCATTTCTTTCGCCATAGGGGCAAAAATTCTGTTTCAATTGTCGGTATTGAAATTAAAGGATTTTCATTCAACAGTGACCTTAATAACTTCGTTCCTGAACGAGGCATACCAATAATAAATAAAGGGCCTTCATTATTAATATTATTCATTAGCACTTGCCTTAACTTTTAGAGTATTAAAGATCAGTCATTTTTTAAAAATATTTATTTGATGGTAGTCTTGCAATAGCTTCGGCAAAACTTTCGTTGAAAGAAAGTGCTCAATCACCCTTGTATGACTTTGCAACGAATAATTTGACCAGGTTTTCTTATTAAATATAGAAATAACAGCATTTCCATACTCAACGAATGTAACATCTCTATCTAAAACCACCCCAGCGTTTGAAACAACAGATTGATTGAAACCATTCCTACTACAAATCGGAACAACTCCAAAATACATAGCTTCCGTTAGAGAGTTGGAGTGACCTTCACCTCGAAAAATTGTGGGGAATATAAAGAAATGCATTTTAGTCATGAAGTTTAACTGTTTTTCACTTGATTGAGCTCCATAGAAGTGAACTCGGTCACTAATTTTCAGGTCATTAGCTTTTTGATGTATTTCATTTATGAAGAACTTAGGACCATCTCCTACAATATGTAATTCACATTGAATGTCGGATCTATTGATATAGGCACATACATCAATAGTTAACTCAATTCCTTTCTCTGGTACAAGTCTGCCCCAGTAACACAAGTTTATTGTTTTTTGAGGAGCAGAAGGAAGTTTAATTTCATCTTTTTGAGGAGATATATAATTAGGGAAATATTTGGCCCCTTTACCTGAAATACTTTTAATAAAGCTCATATTCTCCATTCCTTCTGATAATACAAGATCAGAATGACGTAATATAAATCTGAAGAAGTATCTATAAAGAAAGGAACGTTCGTTATAGTGTATAACAATTGATCCTGCTCTTATGTCATACACATACTTATAACCTCTAAGTCGACTTATACCCCAAAGTAAAAGTTCATAATATAAAAACTGCTTATATAGTGCAGTAATATGGAATACAGTTTTTGAACTAGTAGTTTTTATGGTTAGAGACCTATAGATTGTGTATAACATGCCTCCCACATAACCTAGTATTTTGTTATTACAAATTTTATTAGGCAACTCAATTACATTGATTCCTAGCTCACGTAAACCATCAGAAGTTCTACGGTTTGAGGATTCATAGCCACCTGCAGATGGAGTACCTTTTTTAGAAATTGGACCGGATAACAGTACTGTGTTAATCATATCATTCTATCCTTTCATACTTTTTACACCCTGTGTTTCAGGAGTTCCTGTCTTCTATATATACTTTCCTGTAAAATATTTTGCATACACATGTTCAGAATTCGATGCATTTATATATTCAAGTAGTCCTTTGATGAAAGGTTTGTTTGTTAAATAGGGGTAATTACATGATTGACATAACTGAATGGTGTAATCTGAATTTACTTCAATTATGAGGGGGCCGTTTTCAGTTATCGCAATATCCCACCCAAGGGAGTTGATTTGAGGAAATAAGCTTGCAGATTTTTTTACTATTTCTATCAGTCTATCCCAATAAGGAATTTGAAAATCATTAAATTTATAGTTTGTATCGGGATGCCTTTGATATTTTTTAAGATAATAATCGAATCCAACTTCATTAACTCTTCCATTGACAATATTAACACCAACAGCGATTCCACCTTGTTCACCAGACCAGTTATCTATTAAACGACCATTTCTACCTACTCGGAGACTAGCTGAGAGTATTAATATGTCTCCATTTTTCAACCTTAATGAATCAATTCGAATAGTGTTAATTGACTTTGCATATATATCTGAAATGGTCTTATGTTGAATAACTTTACCTTCGAATAATAACTCATCGGCCATTTCTGGGTCATTAAGCTGGTCAACGAACGTGTCCCATGACAGCTTCATACCTCTGTAAGAATAGGGGTGCCTATCAGAGTGATTAAAATCAATTACATCAACTCCAGAGCCTTGGGCAGACCCTATGACGGGTTTTATAACGAAATCATCAATCACTTTTTGTTTAAAAATTTTAGAATTAACTTTTTTGTTATCTAAATCAAAAAAACCTACTCCTTTGATATGCCTACCAAGTACAGCAGTTGCAGGAATGTTATTATTCCAGAGTATTCTGTTAAACAAATATTTGTTGTCTACTAGTTTCACATAATCTGAGTCGTTTAGTAGGTCATCTCTTAAGCAATCGAAAAGACGCCCTGGTAAGTATTTTTCTATTTCTGAAATGGATTTTTCTTTTAAATAGCCCTTGTATTTGAAATAGTTATGTGGCCAATATTTTGTCCTATAAGTCAGTGTTAATAAATCAATCAGTTGTTTGTATATTGATTTCCTTGAGTTTGACTCTAGCATTCGATTTATATATTCATAATACAATTTAGCCATTGTTGCTCTTGATAAGTAACGGAATAACATGTCAAAACTCCAATGTTTTATATTAAATTTTAATTTATTACGCTAGAATCTACTAAGTAATTTATCGCTTGCCTAAACTTACCACTTTTATCTCTTTTGATTGTCGTTACTGGATTAACGAAAACATCCATTGATGATCCGACTCGTAATTTAGTATTTCTAATCAGTTTATATTCTTCATCTGAATTAAATGACTCCCCTACAATCACATTAATTTCAATGTTTCGTTTGGAGGTTTGGATAAATTGTGTTTCTATAATTCCTTTGACCCCTTTAACAATATGATTCAAAATACTAATTCTTTGCCCTTGATCACCTATTAAATAGTCTCCCATTCGTCCATTTATCTTTTTTACAATGGGATAATGTCTACCACAAGAACAACTTTTACTTCCTGGTAACAGCTCGATGCTATCTCCTGTTTCATATCGTATTAGAGGAAATAATGGGTTATTGAATGCTGTACCTATTAGATTAGTGATTCCACTTTCACTCTCTTCTGTTTCAATAAAACTGTAATCTTCAATTAGATGATATGAACCTTTTTCACACATACCAATAGCAGCATTTCGTTCAAATAAACCATACCAATCAAAAACTTTAGCGCCGAACCTCTCCTCAATAATATCTTTATTTTTTTGAGTTAATAGCTCCGAAGAAGTTACAATTGAGTTACATCCACCCTCATAAAACTTGTTATTTTGCTTCAAATATTTTGCTAGAAAAATAATTGAAGATGGGTAGGCCTGAATTAATTTTGGCCTAAATAATTCCAGTTCCTTGATATACAAGGGGGCGTTAACATAATTTAGATGAAATGATGACATTACCAACATATTTTCTATTCGATTCATTCTCCAAAATGGTGGGTTGTGCTGCTTAATAGGGACAATCATATCGCCCCTGATCCATGCTCTTTTTTGCCCTTTTTTAAAACCGCTCCAATACAGCTGCCTCCAAATAAAAGCATTTTCTTTTACTATTGACTGTAGAGTTTGAGGAACCTTCAAAGGAGTTCCTGTAGTCCCACTAGTAGCCCCCCAAACCCGTACTCCTTTTAGGTGTGGGTTAAGAAATTGATTATGATTGTTAAGTAATGTTGTCTTGTTTATCTTAGGAAAGAGAGATAATGCTGCTTCTATATTGCCATATTTTATTTTGGCAACATCGATACCTAAATTTTTGTAAAATGGAACACTTTCTAGTGCTAAGGCAAGAGATTGTCTTAAGGCATTAATTCTATATTCGTTACTTTCTTTTTTTGAATAATCATGTACAAAGATTGTTTTGAGAAATGAATCAAAGCTTTCATTTTCACGAAGGTTTAGACGGAATGCCGCTCTCAAAGATAAGTATAAGTTTTGTATTGATATTGGAGCATTTTGATAAAATCCAGAGCTGAACATAAATAGTTTCCTGCATTTATATTAATTGTTTTTACCTATTAAAGTTCTTGTATACATATAACGAGATCTAGAGATTTTACTGGTATGCGATTATGTTTTTAATAAGTTATAAGCAGCTAATAACGTAGGCACCTCAAACTCCCAAGCAAGTTTATTTTCAATACGATTTATCCCGTATTTCCCCATATCCATTCTCATTTCTGGGTTATCAAGCAGTTCAATGATCTTTGATGCAAGGTCAACGGAATCATTTTTATTGGCATAAAGTGATGCCTTCTCTGCCGAGACTCGTCCTTCCGTAAGGTCAAATTGAACAATTGCTTTACCTAGCGCCATATATTCCATAATTTTATTCATAGTGGATTTATCATTCATTTCATTGGCTATATCTGGGTTAACACAAATATCTGAAGTATTGAGCATTTCTAATAGCTCTTTATCTGGTACACGCCCAGTAAAGGTCACAAAGTCTCCAATACCAAGATTAATTGCCATATTTTTCATATTATCGATTTCAGTACCACCGCCAACCAAACCAAACTGAATATCCTTTCGCCCCAGTGTGTAGACAATGTATTTGATGGCTTCAAGAAGATAATCGATGCCTTCTTGTTTACCCATAACACCCACGTACCCCACTAAGAACTTACGACCATTCTTTAGGCTCTGTACCGGAGGTACTATTTTTAATCGCTCAAGGCTGGGACCACTACGCACAACAAATACTTTATTAGAGTCCATTCCGCCCCGCTGAATAGCTATTCTTTTATAAGATTCATTTGTTGCTATTGATACGTCTGCTGACTTAAATGTTAAACGTTCAAAAAGAAGCATTAACTTGTAAAAGAAATCTCTTTTGCCAAATTTTGCTTCGTAAAGCTCAGGGTTTATATCATGGTGATCAAATACGAATTTTTTACCCATCAACTTAAAAAATAGTGCGATTATAAAAATAAGATCAGGAGGATTACAGGCATGAATAATGTCAAACCCTCTTGTTAGCTGAACTTTCCAAGCCAGGTAAAACTCCCAAAAGAGTGCAGTCGAGTATTCTAGTAGGTACCCTAATGCGCCATCAGCTTCAAAGGGAAGAGGGTGCCTATGTATGTGAATACCATCAATAAGTTCGTATCGCTTTTCATAACCCTTTCCTACAGGGCAGATAATAGATACTTGATACCCAGACTTTTTTAACGTTGTTGCCTCTTGCCACACTCTTCTATCAAAAGGGAGTGGGAGGTTTTCAACAATAATTAAAACACGTTTGTTCTTACCAACAGATTCCATCATAAGTTCCTTTTTGGCTGGTTTTATCTGAAATTCGAACAAAGTCGACAATCACTTGGTCTGGTCGAGCCTTGCCCATTACCTGGTTGAACTCATCGGCTTTATTACCAATAACAACCGTTTCAGCATGTTCAAGTACTTCATCCATAGACTTAACCATTAGACGAGAAATGTGCGGTATTTTATTGAGGATGTAGTCTTTATTTGCACCGTTGATTGTGGCTAGGTTTACATTGTAATCGTATAGTTTAAGGTCATAGCCTTTGCCTAGTAGACGCTCGATTACTTCAACAACAGGACTTTCACGCAAATCATCCGTACCGGCTTTAAAGCTAATACCTAAAATACCCACACGACGGTGACCTTTAGAGGTGATCATCTTCACCCCTCGCTCTACATGGCGCTCATTGTCATGAAGAATGGAGTTAATGATTGGTAAGGTTAGGTCTAAGGTTTTACTTTTATATGAAAGTGCTCTTATATCTTTTGGTAAGCAGGAGCCTCCAAAAGCAAACCCTGGCTTTAAGTAGTTAGGTGATAAGTTGAGTTTTCGGTCACTGCAAAATATATCCATTACTTTATGACCGTCTATCCCAACAGCCTTACTGATTAATCCTATTTCGTTTGCAAAACCAATTTTTAGTGCGTGCCATACATTGTCTGTATATTTCACCATTTCAGCGGTGGCTAAATCTGTTTTAATCAGTGGTGCATCTAAGTTTTCATAAAGACTGGCAACAATTTGAGCGCTGGCGTCTTCAATAGAGCCAATGACTGTTTTTGGGGGATGATAAAAATCATAAACTGCGGTACCTTCACGTAAGAATTCAGGGTTAATACATACACCAAAGTCTTTACCTGAAGTTTTTTCTGAGAATTCTTCAAGTGTGGGAATAACCACATCTTGCATTGAGCCCGGCAGCATCGTGCTTCTTATTACCACTGTATGAAAGGTTTTTTTATCTCGAATGGCTTGCCCAATTTCTTCACAAACGCGCCTTACATAGGTCAGGTCAAGGTTGCCATTCAGCATGCTGGGGGTACCAACACAAATTAAAGAGAGCTCCGTTTCCAGAACCGCATCCATTGCATTGTTGGTGGCGCTGAGTAAGCCTGCGTTAACACTGGCTCTAATTATTTCTCCTACGTCTTTTTCAATAATGGGTGATAAGCCACCATTAATAAGGTCAATTTTTGTTTTGTTTGTATCAACACCAATGACCCTGTGTCCATTTCTAGTTAAGCAGGCAGCGGATACTGAACCCACATAACCCAGCCCCATGATACTAATCTTCATTGCTTCTATCCTCGTACAAGAAAGGTCTCTTGTTTAAAAAATATGCTGTGTATTTACCGAGATTAGAAATTGCATTAATTATTATTTTTTATTCCCCTTGCTTTAGATAACCAAAGCAAGGGGTTGTAGTTTTTGATTGTCTTACTTATTGCCCAACCGTAACGGGTTGTGTTGTGGATAGGCTACTTTCAGCATTATTTGTATCTAGAACACTGACAGAGAAGTAATAAGTACCTGGACTATTTAATATGACCTGAGTACTTCTAGCTGCTGGGTCATCTACCCTTGCTGTGCTGCTTAAGTCATCTAACTGTGTACCGTAATGGACTATATATGCAGCCACTTCACTCTCAGGAAAATTGCTACCATCTTCTCTTGTTGTAGGTGCGTCCCATCCAATTTCAACTGTATAGGTTATTGGAACAATTATAGGGAAGGATATATTGTTAGTTGGGTCTGTGCCTGCTAGATACTCATCTAGATTGCTGTAACCATCGCCATCAAGGTCTAAAAGGGCATCTGCGCTGTTAGTTGGGTCTAAACCATAAATAACTTCATAGCCATCAGGTAAACCATCGCCATCACTGTCTGGGTCAATTGGGCTTGTAGCTGCTAAAAACTCTTCCTTAGCCGTTAATAAATCTTGGTCTTTATCCATGCTTGCAGCATCATTTGGGTCTGTTGGATCTAAACCAAAGGCTAACTCCCAACTATCTGGCAGGCCATCTCCATCTTTGTCCTCGCTCATAAATCCATCTCTATAAGCCTGGTCATAAACGGGTTTAACTAGAGGGTCATATTTTAAACCATGATATCCAAATGTTGGTATTATTGAGGGAGGGGGAGTAGGGTCAGGGCTTGGTTCTGTTGGTCCGGAAGGCGTATAATTTACCACCAATTTGGGTGCTGATGTACTACTTGAATCAAAAGCCATTGCACGTCTAATTCCGGTTCCTTTTATGTAAAATACAATATGGTTACCAGATACCCAACCATGCTGCTGTGATAATTCTTCAATTATAGGCGCTAAAGATGGCGTCATCTGAGCTTCACCAGATTGACCAGACGCACCCCAAGGGGCAGGACTCCAATTCACTGATGTATTTGTTAGAGGTCTTGCTTGTAAGCCTTGTGAAGCATCAGTAAATGTTGAGGGGTTACTGGATGACTCACCATATAAAGTAAGGCTTGTACTGCTGCTATCGGCGTTATTGGAGGTAAATTGTATATAGGCATTATTTATTGCTACATTTTCTGGTAAATCTAACTTAAAGCGTAAGCCAATAATTTGTGTCGCCTCTTTATAAGTAGTTAACTCCAGCTGGGTGTTTGTAAGTGAAACAAACCCTGTTCCGCGTTCTTCTGCATCATCACTTGACCGAATTATTTGTGATTCAACAGAATACCCTGGGGTTGTTGCTTGTGTCGTATAGGTAACAATTAATTTTGGGGCCAATGAACTGTTTTCATCAAAGGCAACAGCACGCCTAATACCAGAACCTTTAATATAAAATGCAATATGGTTACCTGATACCCATCCATGTTGTTGAGATAACTCGTTAATAATGGGTACTAAAGAGGGAGTCATCTGAGCCTGACCAGACTGACCAGAAGAGGTCCAGGATGAAGGGGTCCAGTTTATTGATGCACTGGTTAGAGGTTTTGCTTGCAAACTTCGGTCTGCGTTATTAAACGTAGCGGGGTTACTGGTTGATTCACCGTACAAAGTAAGGTTTGTAGTTTTCGTGTCTTTATTCCTGGAGGTGAACTGAATATATGCATCGTTTACTACCGCACCTTCTGGTATATCCAGCTTAAAACGCAGGCCAATTATTTGTTCTCCACCTTTGTAAGTAGTTAGCTCTAACTGTGTGTTTGTAAGTGATACTACCCCCGTAGATCGCTCTTCGGCATCATCACTAGAGCGACTTATTGGAATCTCAACCGTTTGCGTTCCTCCCGCCGCAGTAGATGGCAGTGCATTAGGATCAAACTCTTCAGCAGGTTCTAAAATGGCACAACCACTGAAAAGTAAAATGTAAAACAAATTAAGAATGGATAAACGTCTTTTCATTTTGCACCCACCAATACTGTTGATGCCGAGAAAATAATCCTGTTTTGTATATTATTGAGTACTGTCCTTTTCTGTAAAGATAGTTAACTTTTTGTAAAAATCCATTCAGAGCTGATCATATTTTGATCGATTCTTTTCGGTTTATATAACCAAATGGCAATTAGAATTTAAGTGTCAGAAGTTTTTACACGTTATTTAGCTTGTATTTTTGAAATATATTTTTGTGATCTGGGTCACAGTTGTGAATATTTTACGTTTTTTAACAACTTAGCATTTATTTTGGCACATAAATTTCCTTTAGCTCTGCTGACAACATTCTTTACTCATCTAATTTAAAAACTTAATACGCTTCCACAACTAAACTCATTAACTGATCAATAAATGTACAATTTATTCGTTAATGGTACATTTTTGGCTTTTAACATTGATCAAAATCAGGAACAAATTTAAATGGAGTTAAAAATCATAGGAGAAGTACTGTAAGGATGCATAAATGTAGGGAGTTTTAATCGAAAACAGAATAACAAGATAAAAGGGACGGGGATATGTACTACGATCAGACCTTATCTATTTCTGATGCTCGACCAAAGCGTTTACTGCAAGACCACATTTCACTTTTTGTATGGGGTCAGGTTCTACTCGACAATGCGATTGCTATCATCGTTCTTTATGGTTTAGTTAGTGCTTACGGAGAAAAATTTTCAACAGAATATAGTCTGTTAGCCGTAATAACTTTACTGCTAATGTGGATGATATACCGCAAGAATGGGGTTTATCGTTGCTATGTAGGCTATTTAAAAAGTCTCTTTACATTGGCCAGAGCATGGTCGTTGGTACTTTGTTTATTAGTGGTTATTGGCTTCATAACTCAAAGTATGGATTTATTCTCAGAAGAAATATTTTTTCTTTGGGCAGGCACTGCATTCTGTGCTCAGGTAGCTACTTACCTGGCATCTAATGCAATTATAAGAGCTTATCAAAAGTACATTATTTCTGTTGAAGGCGACCTACATGTTCTTGTGATTGGTACTAGTCATTTGGCTAATCACCTAACTAATAAAATAAACAACAATGTTTGGCTTAGAGATCACGTTGTGGGTGTGATTGAAGAGAATGAGCATGTTTCAAATGACTCCTGGGATGTAAAAGGGGTGCCTTTATTAGGTAAATTGTCAGATTTATCTAAGGTCATCAGTCAGTATAAAATTAAGAAGGTGTATATCGCATTGCCGATGAATCATGTTCATGATCTTAACTCGATCAACATGGAGTTACTCAATAAAAACATTGATGTTATTTGGGCTCCAGATATTTTCGGACTCACTCTTTTGAATTTGAATGTTAAGGAAATTGCAGGGGTTCCCTTAATCTCACTTTCAGAGTCTCCATTGGGTGGGCTGCAGGCATTAATAAAAGGGGCAATAGATCGCTCAATTGCATTAACCGCATTGATAATTTTATCACCCTTCCTTTTAACGGTGGCTGCATTAATAAAGCTAAGTTCACCAGGGCCTGTTTTTTTTAATCAACAGCGTCATGGTTGGGAAGGAAAGGTTATTACTGTGTGGAAGTTTAGGAGCATGTATCTTCATGGTGATGATGGTTGCAAGCAAGCCATTAAGGACGATCCCAGAGTTACACCGATAGGGCGATTTATTCGAAAAACCAGTATCGATGAGCTACCTCAATTGTTCAATGTACTTAATGGCAGTATGGCACTTGTTGGCCCCAGGCCTCACTCTGTTGAGCACAATATTTTCTTCCACAAAAAAATTGAAGCGTATCTTGCCAGACATCGTATTAAACCAGGTATAACTGGCTTAGCTCAAACTCACGGCTGTAGAGGAGAAACAAGTACTATCGCTCAAATGCAAAAAAGGGTTAATTATGATTTCGCTTACATAAACAACTGGTCTAT
>ENA-ORXI01000475-ORXI01000475.1-sediment-metagenome-genome-assembly--contig:-NODE-475-length-32998-cov-7.854622_pt1 | contig 32998 bp, 36 predicted proteins | sample MGYA00237861_ERZ511468 | MGnify/ENA primary metagenome ERZ511468 (study PRJEB26299, sample SAMN06266213) | sediment metagenome | isolation source: Hudson Canyon methane seep mesocosm | place: USA:Hudson... | reverse complement strand
TAAAATGTTTGACATTATCTACCCTTATATATAAAATTATATTATTATACAGAATAGTTGGTAAATAATTGGTTATTAGAGAATTATTAATTAACCGTAGTCATCTAATTAGAATTAATATTTAATCAAATTTTTTGGATTAAGTTTTTTAGATTAATTTACTTAACCATCTCATAAATTTATTTTAGATATAATCACGAAAATTAATATATTTAAGGTAGATAAATATGTCACAACAATCAGCATTAGAAATAGCATTAGCACATTCAATGACAGAAGATGAGTACGAAACTGTATTAAAGATGTTAGGTAGAGAGCCTAACTATACTGAAATAGGTGTTATTTCAGCTATGTGGTCTGAACACTGTTCTTATAAATCAAGTAAAAAATACTTAAATGGTTTCCCTACAAAAGCTCCATGGGTTATTCAAGGTCCTGGTGAAAATGCTGGAGTTATTGATATCGGTGACGGTTATGCTGCTGTATTTAAAATGGAATCACACAATCATCCATCATTTATAGAACCTTATCAAGGTGCTGCTACTGGTGTTGGTGGAATTATGAGAGATGTATTTACAATGGGAGCTCGTCCTGTTGCATCTATGAACCTTATTCAATTTGCTGGTATCGAAGGTGACAGTGAAACTGCTAAAAAACATAGATTTCTTTTAAGAGGTGTTGTTGATGGTATTGGTGGTTATGGTAACTGTATGGGAGTACCAACTATTGGTGGTCAGACAGGTTTTGAAGAGTGTTATGCTGGAAACAACCTTGTAAATGCATTTAACTTAGGTATTTGTAAATCAGATGAAATCTTTTTAGGTGTTGCTGAAGGTATCGGAAACCCAGTTATGTATGTTGGTTCAAAAACAGGTAGAGATGGATTAGGTGGTGCTGTTATGAGTTCTGCTGCATTTACAGAAGACAATGAATCTAAAAGACCAACTGTTCAAGTTGGAGATCCATTTACAGAAAAACTTTTACTTGAAGCTTGTTTAGAATTATTTAAACAAGATTTAATTATTGGTATTCAAGATATGGGTGCTGCTGGACTTACAAGTTCATCTTTTGAGATGGCAGGAAGAACTGGTTCTGGTATGAAAATGGATTTAGATAAAGTTCCTGCAAGAGAAGAGGGTATGACTCCTTATGATTTCATGCTTTCAGAGTCTCAAGAAAGAATGCTTATTTGTGCAAAAGCTGGTTGTGAGCAAGCTGTTATTGATATCTTTGAAAAATGGGAATTATCAGCTGCTGTTATCGGTGAAGTAACTGATACTGGTAATATGGAATTATACTGGCATGGTGAGTTAGTATCTGATATACCTATCCAACCACTTTCTGAAGAAGCTCCAATCTTAGATAGACCAGTAGCTAAACCTGCATACTTAGAAACTATTGAAGATGTTAAAATGGAAAAAGAATTAAGTTCTACTGATGCTTTTGATATTTTATGGAAAAGTTTAGAAGTTGTTGATAAAGGTTATATCTATAATCAATATGATTCAATGGTACAAACAAATACAATCGAAGGTCCAGGTTCACTTGATGGTTCAGTTGTTCGAATTAAAGAAACTGGTAAAGCTTTAGCTATGTCTGCTGATTGTAATACAAGACAATGTTATATTAACCCTGAATTAGGTTCTGCAGCTGCTGTTATGGAAGCTGGTAGAAATGTAGCTATGACTGGTGCTCGTCCTTTAGCGATTACAGATTGTCTAAACTTTGGTAACCCAGAAAATCCAGAAGTTATGTGGCAATTTAAACATGCTTGTGAAGGTATCAAAGCTGCTTGTAAAGAATTAAATACACCAGTTATTGGTGGTAATGTTTCTTTATACAATGAAACAAATGGAGTTGGTGTTTTCCCAACACCTGCAATTGCAACTGTTGGTGTAAATGATGATATGAATAAAGTTTTAGGTTCATCGTTTAAGGGTGAAGGTAACTACTTATGTTTAGTTGGTGAATCATTTAGTGAATTTGGTGGAAGTTTATACCTAAAAGAGATTGAAGGTCAAATCGCAGGTGCTCATCCTGGTGTTGATTTTGATGCTGAGTTAAAACTTTGGGATGTTGTAATTGAAGCAAATAAAGCTGGACTTTTAGAATGTGCTAAAGATGTAAATGTTGGTGGAGTTGCTATAGCATTAGCTAAGATGGCTGCTGTTGGAAATATGGGATGTGAAGTAAATATCTCATTTGAAAATGAAAAAGATATTTTCTCTGAGTCTTTAAGTAGAGCTATTGTTGAAGTTACACCAGACAATATTCAAGCATTTAATGATTTAACTGAAAAAATTGGTATTACTTATTCTTGTATTGGTAAAACTGGTGGTGATGTATTAAATGTTAATAGTTTATACAGAAATATGGATAAAGTTAAAGATGTATACTTTAATAGATTTAAAGAAGTAATTGAACAAGACTTATAGTCTATAAAGAATAAACATAAAGATTAATAAGGTTTTCTAACCTTATTAATCGATTCTCCAATAAAATATTTTATTTTCGTAACCTGCTGAAAATAAAGATTTCTCATCATAAAATTTTATCGTTGTTGGAATTGCGTAGTGACCTTTTAACGTATGTGACTTTTTTCCATTTGAAGTATTAAAAAGTTGTAAATCATTATCTGTATTACTTGTGTATATACCTATCTTACCGCTAGGGCTTAATGCTACACTATATACTAAAAAATTACTTCTAATGTAGTATGGTTTTTCACTTTTATTATAAACCACTATTTTTCTATCTTGACCTGCCGTGATAACTACATCATTTTTATATGCAAGTTGAAATATTTTATCCAGATTTAATGGTTTGAATTCTTTGATAGTTTTACCCGTCTTAGTGTCGCTTAAAATCACTTGACCACTCTCACTAGCACTTACCATAGTTTTCTTATCCTCGCTTACTACAAGGTCGGAGAATGAGCTTTGTTCTGGTTGCACAGTATATTGTTTATAACTATCTCCCATATTAAACAATGTGAGTTCATATCCTAATGTTCCAAGCATTAAAGAGTTGTTATCTAAAAATCTAGCTTCTTTTATGGAGAGTTTCTTTTTTGGAGTTATGATATGTTTTAAAGTTGTGCCATCATGAATCCATACGTTTCTAAATGGTCCTATATCATTACTAACAATAAGAGTTTTTCCATCTTTTCTATCAACGCTAAGTATTTTTGAGTTTTGCCAAGTTTGTTTTGTTGTGAATATTGGTTCGATGAAGATTTCATCTATGAGTTTTTGTGTTGCTAAATCAAAGATCTCAACTGAACCTTCGTCATTAGCAACATACATTTTAGAACCATCTAATACAAAATCATTTACGAAACCTTTTGATTTAAACTCAAAGGTAGGTGTTATATCTTTACTATAACAATTTTGTAATAAAAGCAGAACTAAAAGGTATTTAGTCATCGTTAAATGTACGTGCAAAACCTTCTAAATCTTTCTTTTTTAAATCTCCATGATATATGATATCTTTAGGGTCAATATCTTCATCATTTAATACTTTAGGAACAAGGTCAGCATTTTCTAATTTTTTCATATTTGCTTCTAGTTCATCTTCACTATATGCCATTTGCATCTCTGCACTAATAACATGAGGAATCATTTCGATAACTTTCATTTTCTTTAACTCTTCAGATACATCTTCACCCTCAAGTGTGATAATAATTCTACCTTTTTCATCATGCATGTGATAATCACAAGCATCACTATTTTTTAATGATTCTACTACTTTATCTAAAAATTTTGGTACTGTTTGTACTACTACGCTTGAAATATTCATTTTAATCCTTTATTTGTAAACTATATGTCTAGTTTTTTCGTTGTTTTGTTTCTTAAGTACATCATACTCTTTTTGAGTACTTAATTTCTTATCATGTGATAATGGTATTCTAATAGATTTGTATTCTACTAAAATTCCATCTTTATACACTCCTGAAATAGTAGCATTTACCCAATAAAACCCACGGTCTTTACGTAAGTTTTTTACATTACCATTCCATTGTTTTTTTTCTTTTATTGTATTCCATAAATCTTCAAATATAGCATTTGGCATATCTGGATGACGTACTATACTATGGTTTTGTCCAATTAATTCATCTTCTGTAAATCCAGAGATTTCTAAAAAGGTTTCATTTGCATATGTAATTGTACCATTTAAGTCTGTTCTAGAAACTATGAGTTCATCATCAGGAACTTCTGTTTCAAATAAAAAGTTTGCATCGTTATATTCCATTATTTCCCCTTTAGATTATAATAGTTAAATGTATCAGAATCTGTAGTTACAAATATTTCATCTTCATTTATAAATAGAATAGAAGATAATGTCATTAGATTATTTTCTAATTTAAAGAGTTTTTCTTTTGTTTTTGTATCAAATACTGTTACGTTGTTTTCTTCATCACTAGAAAATGCAGCTTTACTTCCACTTGGAGTTAATCCTGCCGCATATATTAAAAACCATTTTTTTTCTTTTAAATAATAGTCTGTATTTTTACCTAAATCATAAAATACACATCTACCATCTTGACCGGCTGTAATGATTTTATTATTTTTAAAATCTACTTTAAAAACATTGTCTAAATTTCTAGCTTCCAAATACTTTACTATTTTAGCTTTTTTTATATCAACAATTTTTAAATCACCACTTTCATCTGCTACAACAACAAAATCTTTTGTTTCATTGATAGCAAAGTCAGAAAATTTTGAATTAAAAGAATCATTTTGGGTTTTTATATTAATTTTCCAAATAGTTTTTTCTTTTTTGAAGTCATATAAATACATTTCATTTCCAAGAGTGCTAAATATAATTTGATTTTCATTTACAAATTTTGATTTTCCTATAAGCAGCATTTTATCAAGTGAAATGAGTTTTATTAATTTTTTATTTTCATATAAAAATACTTCCCTATAACCTTTTGAAGCTTGTGCAGTGAAAAGTAATTTATTTTTATAGATATCAAGGTTATAGATTTTAGCATCGGTTAAGTCACCCATAAAATCTTTAACTTGTGGTACCGAAATTGTATTGATTAATTTTTTTGTTTTTAAGTTATATATGTTAATTGCACTAGCATTAGTAGAAACAAATATTTTGCTATCATCGTGAACTATATCTGTAACAGAACCATCTGCTTGAAAAACATGAGATGGTTGTATATTTGTTGCTAATAAAATTGTACTACACAAATAAAAAAAAACAAAAAAGTTTTTAATCATTCGGGTTAAACCCACTTGTTTCTTCATATACTTCTAAGTTTTCACTTTTATCTTCAACTTCTTTTTCTTTAAATGCGGCCATTCCATTATGAATCTCTTTAAAATGCATATCTGTTACATCTTGGTCTTTACTCCATGTAACTTCTACATCACCACCATAATCTTCACCAAATTCTTCAATATTTGTTTTAAACTCTTCAAGTGATTTACAAATAGCAACTCTATCATCAACTGTATCAGTTAATCGAATTAACCATCCTTTATTTTCTCTATCTTCTTCAATATTTGCTGTAAATTTTGCAGACATTTTTTCTCCTAATTATTATTTATAACCTCTAAGGTTATTGCATCTGTTGGACAAACTTTGAGGCAAAAACCACAGCTTGTACATAAATTTTCATCAATTTCAGGTCGAAACATTCCTAAAAATTTAATTGCATCATCAAGACATGGATCTTTACAAGAAAAACACATGGTTTGATTCCAACTCAGACATTCTAATAAACCTATACTAAATTTTGCGTTAATATTTTTTCTATCTTCTATATTTAGTACTTCATATTGACATGCTTCAGCACAATCATCACAATAAGTACATCCGCTATTTGCAAAATTTAGGATAGGTGTACCATCCTCTTGTATTACTATAATTTCTACTTCACATGCTTTTTCACAACTTTTTTCTAAACAAGTATGACATTTATCTATGAAGTCTGATTCTGATTTAAAATAAGGGGGTCGAATATAAGTCTCTAACTTATCTTCTTTTTTCTTAGTAAAAGAAGAAGTTAGAGAGCTGAATAGCTCTCTTCGTTCCATAAATTAGTGTGCTGCGTTATCTAAATAACCAGCTGGTGAATGTTCATTTTTGAAATTCGCTTCTGTAAGTTTAGAGTCTTTCCCAACAGTATCTAAATCACTAGTAAGTCTTGTACCTACCCAGCTAGATTTAGAAGCTCCGTCTTTATTTGAATATACTGCTTCAAATGTACTTTCAACTGCTAAATTACCAGCTGATTGTGGAGCATGACATTGTGTACAGTTAAATCTAGCACCTACAAGTTCACTTCCATTTGATTTGATCGCAACTTCATTATTTAAAACTTTAGCTGTTGTTTCAAACTTTTTTCCATCAAATTTATGTACTGGTCTAAAGTCCGTAAAATGTGATTTTGGTAATGGTGTTGCTCCCATACTCTCAGCCATATCTGGGTTATGACAACTTGTACATTGGTTATTATTTATAGTAATTGGTAACATACCTTCTGTATCATGAGGAATCATTGGTGGTGCATCTTGGAATGCTCTTTTAATTTTGTAACCACTCATTGCTTGGCTCTTACTATAATTTGTTTGCTCAGCTACAGTAGTGTTTTCTGAATATAAATCTGTTTTTCTAAGACCTAGAGATTCTTCTGTAATTATTGCTTGTCCAACCATTGGCTTCGCTGCATCAGTATTGTTACATCCACTTAAAAATATAGTAGAAGCAATAGTTAATCCTAAAGTTATTGTACTCATTTTTTTCATTTTTTCTCCTTTTGTAATTTTCTAATAGAAAAGTTTAAAGCATCATCATCGCATACTTCAACACATCTTCCACAATTTGTACATTCTCCATCTAATACCTGTAAAGATTCTTTACTTACCATAAATAACACTTGGCTTTCAGGACATACTTCTTTACATTTCATACATGCTGTACATTTCTCTTCGTTATGATCTACCCTTATGAGTCCTACTTTTCCAATGCCTGAATAAAAAGCACCGAGAGGACAAACATGACCACACCATCCATTTTTTAATATAAATAAATCAAATAAAAATATCATAAGCATAGCAGCCCAACCTAGACCTAAGCCAAAGATTATTGCTCTATGCGTTATAGATATAGGAGATATAAACTCAAATGCGGTTATACCCAAAATATATGAAAGAACTAAACTAAGTCCTAATACCCAGTATCTTATATTTCTACTTGCTGGTTGACGCTTTTGAATTTTATTAAATTCAAGTTTTCTTCTTAAGTAATTGGCTGCATCTGTAATAATATTTACAGGACAAACCCAAGAACAAAATACTCTTCCACCTACAAGCATATAAAATACTGTAATAATAAGTGCTCCAAGAGCTAAATTAGTCGTAATTACTGCACCTGCAGCGAACATTTGTAATGCCGCATAAGGATCACTCAATGGAATAATTCCAAATAGAGACGATGAACTCAAGTTTCCTTGAATAAAATTCCATCCCCAATAATTACCGCCAATATAAAGTAACATTACTGCTACTTGTGTTAATCTTCTTAATATTATGAATCTGTAGTTATTGTATAAATTAATCATCCAATAACCCTCCCATATCATTTAAAGAATCAACAGCACTCTCTTTGCTAATCTCAGTTGTATTGATTTGAGCATGAGCACTTTCTAATCGTTTCTCATCACTCTTATCCCAACCTTTGATATAATGATCTCCAACACTTCCTAAAACAAGTTCACTTGGAACAACTGTAATAGCAGCTTTTTTTGTTACACAAGCACGTTCACAAAGACCGCACCCAGTACAAAAATCACTATCTACTACTGGTTTCATGAAAGCATGTTTACCAGTACGTTCATTTTTTTCATATTCTAGATATATAGCCTGATCTAAAAGTGGACATGCTCTATAACACGCATCACACTGAATACCCCAAAAGGCTATACAGTTTTTAGTATCAACAACAGCTACACCCATATTTGCTATGTTTATATCTAATACATCATTAGTAGTAACAGACTTCTCATCTAATGCACCAGTAGGACATACAGGAACACAAGGGATATCTATACACATGTAACATGGTATATCTCTTGGTATAAAGTATGGTGTTCCTAATGGTTTATTATCACCTGGTGCGGCTAATTGAAGTGTATCAAAAGGACATGCTTCTACACACATTCCACATTTAATACAAGTTGATAAAAAATCATCTTCTTTTAGGGCACCTGGTGGTCTAAGAATCAATTTATTGGCAGTTACTTCATCTACATAAGCACTCCACATAAGACCACCAAGAGCTACTATTCCAGTAGTTCTTGCCGCTCCTAATATAAATTTTCTTCTATCACTTACCATTTTATTTCTCTTCTTTTATTGTTTTATACAGCGTAAATCTTAATAGCACATTTTTTAAAGTCAGTTTGTTTTGATTGTGGACAAGTATAATCTGCACAAACTTTATTAATAAATACTTTTTCATCAAACCAAGGAACAAATACAAGTCCTCTTGAAGGTCTATTTCTACCTCTTGTTTCAATTCTAGCTTTAACTCTACCTCTTCTAGATTCAATCCATGCTAACTTACCTTGTTTAACACCATATGTTTTAGCATCTTCAGGGTGAATATAACAAAGTGCTTCTGGAACAGCTCTGTATAATTCAGGAACTCTCATAGTCATAGTACCACTATGCCAGTGCTCTAAAACTCTACCTGTACTTAACCATACTGGGAAGTCTTCATTAGGTACTTCTGGAGGATCCATGTAAGGACGAGCAAAAATCTTAGCTTTATTTTTAAGACCTTTTTTCTTCTTATCTGTAATACCATTTAAATCACCTTGCGATAATTTTTTAGCTAATGTACCATAGAATGCAAAATCATCACCAGATTCTTTTGTTTCTTTAGCAGCATATGGATCGTATTTAGAGTTAAATCTCCATTGTGTTTCTTTACCATCAACAACTGGCCATTTAAGTCCTCTAACTTTGTGATAAACATCAAAAGGAGCAAGATCATGTCCATGTCCTCTACCAAAAGAAGCATATTCTTCAAATAAGTATTTTTGTAAGAAAAATTCATAACCTTTCCATACTTTACCATCAGAACCGATTACATTTCTGCTATCTCCATTTGATTCAGTATTATCATAACCAGCTTGGATAGGATCATTTAAGTCAATTTTATAAGATTTAGCTTTTTCATTTGCAAAAAGGATTTCATACATAGTTGTATCTTTTGAGTAACCCATTTTTATAGCTTTATCAATTACATTTGGAAGTTTTTTCTTACCTTTTGTACTTAATAGTATTTGTTCTCCCCATAGATCTTCAACTGTAAATCTTTTAGAAAGTTCAGCCCATTGCCATAAATCAGACATTGCATCACCTACTGGTAAAACTTGTTGTCTCCAATGTTGAGTTCTTCTTTCGGCATTACCGTAAGCTCCCCATTTTTCATACATCATTGCAGATGGTAAAATTAAATCTGAAACTTTAGCTGAGATACCTGGGTAACCATCAGAAGTAACGATAAAGTTATCCATCTCTCTTGCAGCTTTAATCCAGTGAGTAGCAGATGCAGAATCTTGGTAAGGATTACAAACATTTACCCATGCAAATTTCATATTTCCATCTTCGATATCTCTATGGATTTTCATAATATGTTGGTGACCTTTAGGATTTAATGTTCCTTCAGGGATATTCCATGCATTTTCAGTAATTTTTCTATGTTTACTAGATTTAACCATCATATCTGCTGGTAATCTATGTGCAAATGTTCCAACTTCTCTTGCTGTTCCACAAGCTGATGGTTGACCAGTAAGTGAGAATGCACCATCACCTGGCTTAGCTTGTTTATTTAATAAGAAGTGAACGTTGTAAGATAAAGTATTAGTCCATGTTCCTCTTGTATGTTGATTCATACCCATTGTCCAGAAAGAAACTACTTTTCTACCTTTTTCAATGTAAAGGTCAGCTAATGCTTGTAATTTTTTCTTGAATTCATTAATATCTTCATCAGGGTTACCTTTAGAAATTTTAGCTACATAATCAAGTGTATATGGCTCAAGAGATTTTTTGTATTCTTCAAATGAAATTTCCCAGTGTTTTAATCCAGCTGGTTTATTAACCATTTTGTCTCCTGCTTTGTAACCATAAGGTTTAAGTGCAGGTGCTTCATTTTCAGATACAACATGTACGTCTTCTTGACTAATTGTTTCTCTTTCTAAAGCAGAATATTTTTTTGCCATTTCAGGATTGTTTTTAAACTCTTTAGCATTTCTCATACCATAACCCATATTTACAGGAGATGCAGCAAATACCATATGTTTATTTACAAAATCCCAATCAATAGAATTTGGATTATTATATACAATCTCTCTAGCAATATAGTTCCATAATGCAGTATCTGTATTTGGAGTAAAGATGATTTCAATATCAGCTAAATCAGAAGTTCTATGTCTATAAGTTTGAATAGAAACAACTTTTACTCTATCTGGATCAGAAAGTTTTCTATCTGTAACTCTTGACCATAAAATAGGGTGCATCTCTGCCATGTTTGATCCCCAAGCTACAACTGTATCTGTAAGCTCAATATCATCATAACAACCAGATGGCTCATCAATACCAAAAGTTTGGTAAAAACCAACAACAGCAGAAGCCATACAGTGTCTAGCATTTGGATCAATAGCATTTGATCTAAAACCAGCTTTCATCATTTTTTGAGCTGCATAACCTTCCATAACTGTATATTGTCCAGAAGCAAATACACCAACAGCTTCAGGTCCACCAAATTTAAGTGCTTTTCTGATGTTAACTTCCATCTCGTCAAAAGCTCTTTCCCATGAAACAGGAACAAATTTACCTTTTTTATCAAAATTTCCATTTGAATCAACTCTTAATAATGGTGTTTTAAGTCTATCTGCACCATACATAATTTTTGCATTAAAGTATCCTTTAATACAGTTAAGACCTCTATTTACTGGTGCCGCTGGATCACCCTTAACTGCAACAATTTTTCCGCCTTTTGTTGCCATCATGATTCCACAACCTGTACCACAAAATCTACATGCTGCCTTATCCCATCTCCAACTACTTTGAGCTTCATCTGATGCTGCTTGCATCGATGCAGGAATACTCATACCAACTGCCGCTGCTGCTGAAGCTGCCGCCGAACTTTTTAAGAAATCTCTTCTTGAAAGTGCCATAAAATCTCCTTGATTATATTTTTAACAAGAGAAGTATAATACTTTTCAATAAATTAATCCTTGACCTTAGTCAAGGAAGTTAAGTTTTATTTAAAATAATTATTTACAAGAGATTCTGAGGTTATCGAGTTGTTGTTTTAGGTTAGATAATTTTTGTGTTGTTTGTAGAAGATCTTCAGAGGATTGTATTGCAATATCTTCACTTTTACTCAATTGAGTAGAAAGTATTTGTGAATCCTCCATCTCATCAAGAAGTTTGTCAAATTCATCTGTAATCTCTTCTAGTTTTTCTGAAGCTAGTTGTGATTTTGTAACGGCTTCTTCTGAGTATTGCATAGCTGAATTTATTTTATTTATAAAACAATTTAAAGTATCAGAAACTTCAACAATCTCTTTTTCGGCATCAATTTCAATATATTCTATAGGTTTATTTTCAACCTGCATATCAATGATATTTTTAGAGTATTTTAAAAATTCGTTAGCATGACCTTCAATTTTTCTAAGTTGCATTATAGAATAAATAATTAACAAAAATAATACAAAAGCACCAAAATATTGGAAGTTTTTTATTGTATGGGTTTTTTGTTCAGAATGATGTGTATATAAACTTACTAATATATCAACTTCTTTTAAAAGGTTATTGTTAGAAGTATGTATTGAATGTATTTGTACTTTTAATCTTTTTTCTATATCTTTGTTTTTTAAAGAAATAAGCTCTTTGAATGTTTGTACATTACCATTAAAACTATTCCATAATACAATAATTTTGGAAATTTGTTGTGCAATTTCATCTGTAGGTGCAGCCGAAATTCCTCGTAATTCGTCTCCATGTTTTAATGAATCCAAAATATATTTAAACTCTTCAACGGCATTATCTAATTCATTAAAATTTAATTCTCGTTCATTGTATAAATAAAAAATATTTTTTGATATTTTTTGAGTTAACATCCTTTCTTTTCCAGCTATATTAATAATCAATGAGTCTTTGATATTTTTCTGGTTGAGATAGATTGTTAATATAATTAAAGACAATATTGTAAAGATGAGTCCAGCTCCTAAAATTCTTATTTTAGTGCTAATTCTATTATTGTTTGTATTTTTCATAGTCCTACCCCTCGAAAAGTTGATGAGAGTTTTTCCTCATCAATTATAAAGTATTTTTTATTTTCTACATCAATTATCATGTTTCTTGTAAATCTTTTTAGTACCCTTGAAAGTGTTTCTGGTTGAATATGTAACATAAAAGCAATTTGTGTTTTTTTCAAAGTATTAAACATCTCGAGATCATGATATAACATATGAGCAACTTTTGCAGTAGAATCAAAAACTAATTCTCTATTTATTATACATTGTAATTGACGAGATTTTTCAAGTATTTCAGTAATAAACTCAGATGCAAGTAATCCAGAGTCTATAAAATAGCTTTTAAATTTTTTAAAATCTACAGATAAAATAGTACCATCTTCAACGAAAGCAGCATTTGAAAAACAATAAATCGACTCACTATCCATGGAAGTAAGCTCGGATATCATATTACCTTTATATATATGGTATAAAAATATTTCATTATTAAATTTATCTATTTTATAAATTTTAACAAGTCCTGAAATCAAAAACTGTAGTGAATAATCAACATCACTTTCAAAGTAAACAATAGTTCCTTTTGAAAAAGAGCGAACACTAGAAATATCAATTAGATAGTCTTTTTGTTTATCACTCAGCGAATCGAAAAACTGAACAGCATTTATTGTTGATAATACGTCCATTAAAATCCTTATTATTAATAAAGGAATTTTATACTATTCTTTTAAAAAATATAATAAATTGAAAGAAATATAAGATGCTAATAGATGGACATGGTAGAAAAGTAAATTATTTAAGAGTCTCAGTAACAGAACGGTGTAATTTTAGGTGTCAGTATTGTATGCCAGAAAAACCGTTTTCGTGGGTACCTCAGGAAAAACTATTATCATTTGAAGATATGTTTGAGTTTATAAAAGTTGGAATAGATGAAGGAATTGAAAAAGTAAGGTTAACAGGTGGAGAGCCTCTGCTTAGGCATGGTCTTGATCAATTTGTTAAAATGATATCTGATTATTCTCCTAATCTTGATTTGGCATTAACAACAAATGCTTTCCTTTTAGAAGAGGCTGCACAAAGATTAAAAGATGCAGGATTAAAAAGAGTAAATATCTCTTTAGATAGTCTTATTCCTGAAGTTGCACATCAAATTGCACAAAAAGATGTTTTGCCAAAAATTTTAAAAGGTATCGCAAAAGCAGATGAAGTTGGTCTAAAAATCAAAATAAATTGTGTGCCTATGAAAGATGTAAACGACAATGAACTTATTGAAATCTTAGAATTTTGTAAAGAAAAAGGCTATGAGATACGATTCATTGAATATATGGAAAACTCACATGCCAATGTAAAAGCAGGTTTAACATCATCAGATATTCAAGAAATTATAAGAAAAAAATACGACTTTAAAAAAGGTGAAAGAGAAGGAAATTCTCCTTCTCAGAGTTATTTTTTAGAAGATGGTTATAAATTTGGGATTATTGAACCTCATTTAGATGACTTTTGTAATGACTGTAATCGTCTTAGAATTACAGCAGAAGGTTATCTAATACCATGTTTATATTTTGAAGATGCATTAAGTATTGCCGATGCTATAAAATCAAAAGATATTAAAGAAGCTTCAAATATATTAAAAAAAGTATTACAGAATAAACCTGAAAAAAATAAATGGGGAAGTGATGATAATTCTGACAGAGCCTTTTATGAAACAGGTGGATGATATAATCTAAGCTTATAATTTTTATAGTTTAGTTTGGAAGTGTTACCTATTAGAATAAAATAGACATTTTCTAGATTTATTTTAGCTTAATAAAAACTTTTTTCTGATAACATAAGCAAGATATAATACACAGGAAATTGAAAATGAATGATAAACATTATGAAGTTGTAATTGTAGGTGGTGGTATTTCAGGTGCTGCTCTATTTTATGAATTAGGAAAATATACAAACGCTAAGAAAATTTGTATGTTAGAAAAATACGAAGCGTTAGCTACTCTTAACTCTAAAGGTTCAAGTAACTCTCAAACTATTCACGTAGGTGATATTGAAACTAACTATACTTTAGATAAAGCAAAAATCACAAAAAGAACTGCAAAGATGATTGAAAAGTTTTGTCTTCAGTATGGTTTAGAAGAGAAAATAATGTTTTCTCATCAGAAAATGGCTTTAGGTGTTGGTGAAAAAGAAGTTCAATTTATCAAAGATAGATATGAATCATTTAAAACTTTATTCCCTTATTTAGAGTTATACACAAAAGAAGATTTAAAAATCTTAGAACCAAAACTTGTATGGGCAAACAAAGAGCAAACTATTGAAAGACCAGAGCCAATCGTAGCTATGGGTGCAAAAGGTGAGTATACAACAGTAGATTTTGGAGCAATGACTGAATCGTTAGCTAAAGAAGGTCAAAAAGCTAATGATGAACAAACTACAGATATTTTCTATAACTCAGAAGTTGAAGATATTGAAAGAGATGGAGATAAATATAGATTAACTACAGTTAATGGTACTGTATATACAGCTGATTTCGTAGTTGTTAATGCTGGTGCTCACTCATTATTTTTAGCTCATAAAATGGGTTATGGTAAACATATGGGATCTTTATCTATGGCAGGATCATTTTACATTACAAGTGGTAACTTCTTAAATGGTAAAGTTTATATGGTACAAAATGACAAACTTCCATTTGCTGCACTTCATGGTGATCCAGATATCTTAGAAGATGGTAGAACAAGATTTGGTCCTACTGCTCTTGCTTTAGGTGTTCTTGAAAGATATAAAGGATTTAAATCTGTTGGTCAATGTATAAAAACAATGAACATCGATGGAAATATTGTTAAAATTTTCTGGGATCTATTAAAAGATTCAGAAATTAGAAACTACGTATTTAAAAACTTCTTATTTGAAGTACCAGGTATCAATAAAGGTTTATTTGTTAAAGATGCACAAAAAATTGTACCTTCTTTAAGTAAAGACGATATTGAATATGCAAAAGGATTCGGTGGGGTTAGACCTCAAGTTCTTAACAAAACTGAACAAAAGTTAATGCTTGGTGAAGCATCATTAAGTGAAGGTAATGGTATTATCTTTAATATGACTCCATCACCAGGTGCTACTTCTTGTTTAGGAAATGCAGAAAGAGATATTAAAGTAGTTTGTGATTACTTAAACTTAGAGTTTAATAATGAGCAATTCTTAGCTGATTTAACTGATCCAGAAATCGTAGCATAATTAGTTAATCATTAACTAACTATACTCAAAAGAAGTAAGGAGTTGAGCCCTTACTTCTTCTAAACTCTAATATTTAGAGTTCTTTATTCTCCATAAAAAAACTTCAAAAATTATCATTTTTTTAACATCAAATTACAAAAGCAACTCATAATACTTTTTTTTGTATAATCGCGTAATTATATAAATATCGTGATAAAAAAGGGAAGCTTAATATGAGAGCATTAATCAGCGTTAGTGATAAAAGTGGTGTAGAAAATTTTGCAAAAGAGTTAGTAGCATTAGGTTATGAGATAATCTCAACTGGTGGAACATACAACAAATTAAAAGATGCAGGAATTGCAGTAATTGAAGCAAATGAAGTTACTAAATTTCCAGAATGTTTTGAAGGAAGAGTAAAAACTCTTAATCCATTTATTCATGGTGGTATCTTACATAGACGTGATAAACAATCTCACATTGATGAAGCAAAAGAACTTGGTGTTGAAGGTATTGATTTAGTTTGTGTAAACTTATACCCATTTAAAGCTGCTATTGAGTCTACAGATGACTATGAAGTAATCATTGAAAATATTGATATCGGTGGACCTGCTATGGTTAGATCTGCTGCAAAAAATCATGACTCTGTTATCATTGTTACTGATGTAGTTGATTATGATTTAGTTCTTAACAATCTTAAAAATGACACAAATACTTTTGAATTTAGACGTGACTTAATGATCAAAGCTTATGAGCATACAGCTGCTTATGATTCTATGATTGCTAACTATATGAATAAAAGATTTAATGGTGGAATGGGACAAAAACAATTTATCGTTGGTGAAAAAGTTTTTGATACAAGATATGGTGAAAACCCACATCAAAAAGGTGCATTATACGAATTTGATAATCACTTATCAAATAAATTCATCACATTAAAAGGTGAAGCATCATTTAATAACATGGGAGATATCTCAGGAGCTGCTAAAATTGCATCTGCTTTTGGTGATGACAATGCTGTATGTATTGTAAAACATGGTAACCCATGTGGATTTGCTATTAAAGATACTTTACTTGACTCTTATACTGAAGCATTAAAATGTGATCCTGTATCTGCATTTGGTGGTGTTGTAGCTGTAAATGGTATAGTTGATTTAGACTTAGCTGTTAAAATGAATGAAATCTTTTTAGAAGTAGTATTCGCAGCAGACTTCACTCCAGAAGCTGAAGAAGAATTAAATAGAAAGAAAAGAATCAAACTATTTAAACAAGGTACATCTAAATTAGAGATGGCAAATGACGCAAACAACTTCAAAATTGTTGATGGTGGATTTGTATACCAAGATGCTGATAAAGTTGAAGATGATGAAGTGAAAAATGCTGAATTAAAAACAACATTAGAAGCTACAGAGCAAGAGAAAAAAGATATGGAGATAGCTTACAAGTTAGCTTCATTAACAAAATCTAACTGTGTAGTATACGTTAAAAACTCTGCAATGGTTGCTGTTGGTATGGGTATGACTTCTAGAGTTGATGCTGCTAAAGCAGCGTTAAGAAAAGCAGAAGATATGGGACTAGATACAAAAGGTTCTGTTCTTGCTTCTGAAGCATTTTTTCCATTCAGAGATAGTATCGATTCAGCTGCTGAAGCTGGTGTAAAATGTGTTATTGAACCAGGTGGTTCTGTAAGAGATGACGAAATTATCGAAGCTGCAAATGAGTTCGGTATGGCGTTGTATTTCTCAGGAAAGAGACACTTCCTACACTAAAAAGTTGATTTAAATAATCATCTTTCTTCATAACTCTGCGTTAGAAAGAATCTCATTCTAGTCACTTACTAAATGTAAGCTCCTACGAATGAAATTCTTTCTGCCTTGATTTATTTTGAAATCTAATCATTGTAAATCACTTTTTAAAATTTCAAATAGTATACTTAATTTAATAAAATATTAGGAAAATAATATGGCTAATAATTGGAATATCCCTAAAGAATTAGAATCAGAAATTAGACTACGAGATACAATATGTGTATATTGTAAGGTAGAGTTTACTTCTTCAAAAGTGTCTAAAAAAACAACTGCAAGTTGGGAACATATTATTAATGATGCTAAAATAATTACAAGAGAAAACATTACCTTATGTTGTTGTAGTTGTAATGCTTCCAAAGGTCAAAAAGAGCTTTCAATTTGGTTAGAATCAAAATACTGTAAAGATAAAAATATAAATTACAATACAGTATCACCAATTATTCAAGAATTTATAGATAATAATTAAATCCTAAAATATAAGAATATCAAAAATATTCATTAATTGCGATAGCCTTTAAAACAGAATTTTTGGTTCTTTTTTTTCGTTGAAAAAAGAATGGAAAGCAAAGAAAGTAATATTTACAATTAAATAGAATATTTAAAATTACATTCTGCCATACTTTTACCCCAATCATAAATTTCTTGATAATATATTTCAAATAAATCATTAGATATAAACTTGACAAATTTGTATCTTATAGGATACAATTATGAAATATGATATAAAACAAACAGATATATTTTCTAAGTGGCTTTTGAAACTAAAAGACGTAAAAGGAAAAGTTTCTATTATCCGTAGAATTGATAGGATGAGAAAAGGCAACTTTGGAGACCATAAAGGCTTAGGTGATGATGTATCTGAACTTAGATTTACGATTGGTGCAGGATATAGAGTTTATTATACTGTACGAAATGGTGAAATAGTTTTACTTTTAATAGGTGGAGATAAATCCACTCAAAAAGTAGATATAGAAAAAGCTAAAGATTTAGCAAAGGAGATAAAAGATGACAAATGATTTTGATATATCACAATACTTAGATAGTAAAGAGATGATAGCAGAGTATCTTTCTCAAGTTTTAGAAGATGGAGATATGAATGAGTTGTTAAGTGCAATAGGACATATCGCAAAAGCTAAAGGGATGACACAAGTATCAAAAGATACAGGACTAGGTCGTGAGAGTTTATATAAAACATTTGCAAAAGGTTCTACTCCAAAATTTGAAACAGTACTAAAAGTACTTAACTCTTTTGGCGTAAAATTAAAAGCGATAGCATAAGATAGATTAGTCATTATTATTTAAACTAGTCGCAACAATGCGACCAGTTCAAAAGTAAATATAAAAGTTTATTTTAAAATATTCTCTAAACTCTCTTTAATTTTTGTAGGATTCGAAAAGTGTTTAATCTCTTCTTTTAACTTTCCATCTTTACCAAAAAGATAAATAACAGAAGTATGTGCCACAGAATAATCCATTGCAGAATTTTCTAGTTTTATTTTTTCATAAAATGCTCTATATCGTGATGTTATAGCATCTATATTTTCTTTTGTTGATGTTGCACCGATATAGTTAGGGTGAAAGTATTGTGCATAGGCTTTGATATTTTTAAGTGTATCTCTGTCTGGATCAACACTGATAAAAAGTCCTACTACATCTTTTACTTTTTCATCTGGAAGTTCTTTTAAAGCATGAGAGAGTGAGCTAAGTGAAGTAGGGCAAACATCTGGACAGAATGTGTACCCGAAGTAGATAGCCAATACTTTTCCTTTAAAATCATCTTTTGAAATTTTTCCATCTATAGTATCCACAGTGAAGTCGTACTGTTGATGTTCTTTGTAGTCATCTACAAAAGGTTTAATGATGACTATTAACATTATTGAAACTAATGCTATAACAATTATTTTAAAAAATTTATTCATTTATTAATCCGTTTTAAATTGGAACTGTGCGCCAATAGTTTTATCAAATTTCTCTACTCTTATCTCTGCATGCCATAACATATCACCAGGAGGACAAGAAGGTAATATTCCCGAAGCTTCATAGTTACCATTTCCTAGATTTTTAAGAGGAAGATTTAAATCTCCCATAAACATATTTGATGCATAAATATTTAAGTTTAAGTTTTTTAAATCTGTTTTATTGCTTTTGATTGAGAACTTTATCTCTTGCATTAAAGGTATTATTTTGGGAGAAATTTCCAGTTCAAAAGTTGTACCATCTTGAATTTCTATTTTACAAGATGACTTATTTAGGTAACAGTTTTTTTCTTGAGTTATAAATTCTGCTTCACCTTTAAAAGATTGGTATAAGCTATTGAAGTCTACTAAAAAGTAGCCTAAAACTATCAAAAATACAACACTTATTGATAGTATTGTATTTTTGAGGTTAGTAGGATTTTGTTCCGAAGACATATTTTTAGTTACTATGTTTCATATGATTCATTTTACTGTGATCCATTTTGCTATGATCCATCTTTTTATGATTCATTCCACCCATAACAGATTTTACAGGAGCAGTAATAGTTTTAGTTTCTCCATTAGCTAATTCTAAAGTAAAAACAACAGAGTTTCCAACTTGTAATGGTTTATGTAATCCTATAAACATCACATGAAATCCACCTGGTTTTAATACAATTTTTCCTTTTTTAGGTACAGTAACTTTTGGTACTTGATACATACTCATTACCCCATTTTTCATATCATGTGTATGAAGTTCTACAGATTTTGCAATAGTTGATGATACTTTTACAATATCAATCTTTTTTGCTGTTTCATTAACAATTGTCATAAATGCAGCAGAATTTGGAAGACCTGGAGGTGTCGCTCTTACGTAAGCATCTTTTACTTCAATATTTGAAGCAAATAACGAAGTTACACTCAGTAGTGCCAAAATAACTAGTTTTTTCATGATTTTTCCTTAAATTTTTAAATTATATAATATGATTGTTAATTGAATGTTAATATGTGTTTTATTTATATGTTATTGGTATTCTAAATTCTACATCAAACTTACCATCTTCTTCTGTGAAATGGTTTTTATGATAAATAGTATATGCTTTACTATTAAGTGCTTCAAACTCACTACTTGGAAGCCACTCATGGTATATTTTAGTATATAGTTTGAGTACATCGTTATATGTTCCTTGATGTCTGATAGTTGCATACAATCCTCCATCAATATTACATAATCCTATATCACCTTTTGGCTCTATTTTGATGTTGTCTTGTATTTCTATACATGCAATATACCTACATTTGTCAAGTTGGGTTATTGTAGGATTACTATGATGAAATCCTAACATTGTTGGGTTGTGTATATCAAAATCTTTTTCTAATAAATATAAAAATTTCTGCCAAGTATCTGAAATGGTTTTATCATATCCAAAGTGTCTCATATATGCTATGGATACAGAGTCAAGTTTTTTGATTTTTATCTCTGAGAAATCTATCTCTTTTTCATTTCCAATTTGTTGAAGTTTATATTTTTCATAACCTTCTTTTCTCCATTGTGTTGGAGTGTAGTTATAATGTTTTTTAAATTCATTTGAAAATGTTGCAGATGATTTAAATCCGCAATTGTACGATATCTCTGTAATTGTTGAATTAGGATTAAATATAAGTAAATTTGCACTCCATTGAAGTCTTAAATCTTTTATATATTCGATTACACTTTGTTTTGTATTTTCTTTAAATATTCTTTGAAAATGATAGGGTGAATATGATGATACTATTGCTAGTTCTTCTATTGTAAGTTTTGATGCTAAATTCTCAAATATATAATATAAGACATCATTTATTTTTTGTTTGTGTTCATTGGTAGTATATTTCTTTTTCATACAAAGATAATAGCACGATTTGATAAATATATTGCTTTATTCTCCAAAGTATAATATTTGTATTCTTTATATAATAAAAGAAAAAGGATACAAAATGAAAAAATATTTTTTAATAACGTCATTTATCTTGTGGAGTATATTTGTAGTTATATTAATTAACTCAGATGATGAAAATACAACTACTGATAAACAAAGCTCTATAAAACAAATAAATAATTGGAAGTTAGTAAAATAAATATACTTAGTCTTCGCACATCTCAATAGCAACTTTAAAAAAACTGGTATATGCTACATTGTCAAAGGTCAGTGATTCATCTAGGTTAGATTTCATCTCATCTAAAGCTTTTGTATAGTTCTCATAAAACTCAAAACTAGGTTTTGGTTTATATATGCAATTATCTAGTTCGAAGTATTTGATAATCATTTTTGTTGTGGTTGGTTTGATGAAATAATCTTTGTGTCTATTTATACAATATGGTGTTACACTTATAATAGTCCATTTTGCTAAGTTATATTGTGCTAAAAATTCTACTAGGCCTTCGAAGCCTTCTTTTTTATTGCCATATAAAAGCTCAAATATTTCTATGCTAAGCATATCTTTTTCATAAGAGTTTAAAGAGGCAATCGCATCTTTTAATTTTAACTTATCAAAAAGTGAAACCATAACTGATTTTTGAATTGTTTTAAAAAATCCCTCAACTAGAAGATTTGGGTTTGAAAAGTTATCTTTTTTAAGAGCTTCTTTTGCAAAAAGTTCAAGCTTTTCAGGTTTAAACTTTTTGATTTGTGGAAAAAAGCTTTCATCTTTAAAACCACTTGGATACCTATGTAAAAATTCTGATTCTAAATCTTTTAATTTGTCTAAATTCATTTATGCTCACTATAATTACTATTTTTGAATAATTATATCATAGGTACCTTTTGATTCTTAATTCTATTTCGTTAAATTTTTGTGTTACTTTCTTCTATAATTGTATCAATATCATTAATAGTATTCTGATGACCTTTAATAGCTTTTTCATAACCATCATATCTTTGATTGAGAATAGGTTCATGATAGATAACTTTTTCATCTTTTGTTTTAAAAACCATTGTTTCATATACAAAAAGGTTATTTTGTTGGTTTAACCATGAATGTCTTACTTGCATTTTTATTGTTGAGATAAAATATTTTTTATCATCAACCACCGATATATGTTTTAGTTCTAAATCTTTGTGTTCCATAATTTTCCTAAATAAATTTTTAAATTTGATTATAGACTTTTGATATGATAATAGAATGAGATATTAAATTTTTTTATTGCCTTTTCTTTTTCTTAATGAATCTAGAGAAAAAATCATTAAAGCAATCCATATAAGTGAAAAACTAATTAACTTATCAAAATTAAACTCTTCATGGTATATAAAAATAGCAACTAAAAATGCACAACTAGGACCTATATACTGAAAAAAACCTAAAGTAGTAAGTTTCATTCGTGTTGCCGCACCATTAAATAGTAATAAAGGAATAATTGTCACTAATCCTCCTAGACTTAACATAATACTCACATAATTTGATGAGTTTAAAAAAGAGATAGAATCATTTGATATGATATACCATAAATATAAAAGTGAAAAAGGTAATAACATTAATGTCTCTACAAATAAACCTACAATAGAACCTACATGTACTTTTTTACGTATCATTCCATAAAAAGCAAAAGAAAAACCTAAAGCAAGGGAAATAAGAGGAAGAGAACCTAATGCAACGAGTTGATAAAGAACAGCTAAACAAGCAATAAAGATAGCTATATATTGGTTTTTTGTCATTCTTTCAGAGAAAAATAGATATCCCAATAAAATACTAATTAATGGATTTATATAATATCCAAGTGCTGTTTCCATTATTTTATCGTTTGCAACTGCCCATATAAAAACAAGCCAATTAAGAGAAATAAATATAGTTGAAAGTGCTAAATATTTTAATTTTCTGTAATCTTTAATAAGTAATTTTAAAACATTTATTTGTTTTGATATAAAAAGTAAAGGTATTAAAATAATAAGTGACCAAATAATTCTATGAATAAGTACTTCAAGTGGTTCCACACTTGCTACTTGTTTAAAGTATATTGGAGCTATTGCTCCCCAAAATAAAAATGCACATACTGCATATATTTGTCCTATTTTATTCTCATTCACATTGTCTCTTTTATTATATTTTCAGCAGTATATCTAAAAGCTGATATAAGAAAAATCTTATCCTTCTAAAGCTTAAAGTATTTTTCAATTTCATTTAAACTTATTCATTTATAATCAGAAAATTAAAAAACACACTTGAAAGAAAAATAATGACATTCAGTAAAAAACACAATACAATAACTAAAGAAAATATAAATGAGATGGTTATCACATTTTATACTAAAATTTTAAAAGAAAATGGTGAAGTAGCACAAGTATTTAAAGATAAATTAGGTGATGATTTAAATAGTGATATTTGGCAAGAACATATTAAAATACTTACAAATTTTTGGGCTATGATTGGCTTACAAGATCCCGAATATCAGGGTAACCCAATGAGAGCTCATTTTGATCTGCCATTAAGTAGAGAAAAGTTTGGTTCATGGTTAGTTATGTTTTTTGAAGTGATTGATACTTTATATGAACCAGAAATTGGAATCATTTTTAAAAGTCGTGCAGAAAATATAGCATCAAATTTTATGAGAAACTTACAGCTTTAGTATTAAGCTAAAATTTATATTAAGTAAATTAACTAGATTTAAAACTAATAAGTGATTAACACTTATATCTAGTATAATTTCTTACAGCCACAAAACGTAAAATCAATTTCCTCCTAAAGTTTTTTGATAGCGTGAAGTTAAAGTCACTTGTAAGGTGGTGACTTTATACTTAAAAACTATTTTTAAAACTCTTAAATATAATCTCTTTATGATTTGTCCCAGTATCAGAATTTAATACCATATTCACAAAATCATCATTTAAAAAAGTATTATAAAACTTTTCTATTTTAGGATAAGAGTAACTTTTTTTCATACTTTTATACAAATAAGCTTTTGAAATATACAGTTGCATAAATATATAAATAGAAAAAGTAATGATAATAAGTACTTCTATAAAAGTAAATGTTTTTGCTAAAAATGTTCGTACTTTTACATTTTGTAAAAATTTATTGGAGAATGCAAAAATATATTTCCATCCAAAATAAAGGATTAGAATATTTACTACAAAAGAGATTAAAATAAGTGTTGTGTATGTATCTGCTTTAGTGATATAAAATTTTTGCAGTAATATAGCGGTATATCCTGCTAATTTTGCACTTAATGTTATAGCCATAAAGATTTTAAAATATTCAAATATTTTAATATATATCTTTTTCTCATAACTTATTTTAGTAAGTAGTATGATAGTTATAATAAAAACTAAATCAATAGAGTTATAAAAATCTACCACTCTATTTCAACTTTGCCTAATGATTTTAAAATAGTATTAGTTTTTGAAAAATGTTTACAACCAAAAAAACCACGATAAGAAGAGAGCGGACTTGGATGAGGTGCTGTTAAAATATGGTGTTTAGTCTCATCTATAATTTTTGATTTTTTAATAGCCGGTGCTCCCCATAAGATAAAAATAATATTTTCATTATTTTGTGAAATATATTTAATAATATTATCCGTAAATATTTCCCATCCTTTTTTCTTATGTGAATTAGCAGAACTATCTTCTACCGTTAAAACAGTATTAATAAGTAATACACCTTGTTTAGCCCAAGGCGTTAAATCTCCATCATCACAAAAAGAATTTCCTATATCAGAATGTATCTCTTTTAATATGTTAGCCATAGATGGTGGATTTTTAATCTTTGCTGGAGTAGAGAAAGCCAAACCTTGTGCTTGGTTTGGCTGATGATAAGGATCTTGTCCTAAAATAACAACTTTTAAGTTTTCATAAGAAGTTAAATCAAAGGCTGCAAATATTTTATCTTCACTAGGATAAACTTTGACCTCTTTATATCTCATTTTTACAAAGCTGTCTAAAGTTTTATAATACTCCTTAGTTTGTTCCTCTTGAATAATTGTATCCCAATTAGACATATAATTATTTTACGCTGTTTGAAGTATTGATATAATTATATTCTGAAATTGTAGTCCATTCCCTAGCTTGTTTTAAATAGTTTTGTTGAGATTCATAAATCTCTTTAAATAGTTTATTTTCTTTAGAATATTTTTTCATTAATGCATCATTGCTAGTTTTCATAGCTTGTAGTACTTCTTGTGGAAATGTTTTTACTTTTATATTTGGGAATTCTTTTTTCATCTGTTGCCATGAGATAATATTTTGATTGTAAGTATCTGTATACATTTCTGCTGTTGCAACTTTAATAGCTGATTGTAAAATACTTTTGTTTACTTTTGAAAGTTTGTTATATGCTTTTTGATTTACAAAAAAATGCATTTCAGATGCTGGTTCTTGCCATCCTTTATAATAATACGGAGCAATTTTATGAAATCCCATTCTGATATCCATTCCTGGTGAAACCCATTCAACAGCATCAATTGTTCCTCTATCTAAAGCAGTGTATAATTCCCCTCCAGGGATGTTTGTAACATTTGCACCAATATCGGAAAAAATTTCTCCTGCCATACCCGCAATTCTGATTTTTAGACCTTTTAAATCTTCTAAAGAGTTGATCTCTTTTTTAAACCAACCACCCATTTGAACGCCAGTGTTTCCCCCTGGGTATATATCTACTTTAAACTTGTCATATACTTTTTTTGCTAGTTGCTCTCCACCACCATAATAGTACCATGCATACTGCTCAGCTGTAGTCAAACCAAATGGCATAGTAGTAAAAGGAGCTGTTGCTATATCTACACCTTTATAGTAATAAGATGAACTATGTCCTATTTCATAATGGCTATTTTTAACCATATCTAAAATTCCAAGTGGAGCTTTATGTATACCTTTACCATGTACTTTTATAGTAAAGTTACCTCCACTCATCTCTTTTACTAATTCGGATACTCTTTGTGGAGGTGTACTTAATGGTACAAGATTTTTTGGCCAAGTCATTGCTAATTTCCATTTGACTTTTTTTTCAGCAAATGATTGTGTAGTAAATAAAGCTGTAATAGCTAATACTAATAGTAGTTTTATATGTGTTTTCATAATTATCCTTGTAAATTTGAATTTATTGTATCTTTAGCTAACTAAAATTATTTAAGTATTTTCAATTAATAATTCTTTTTAAAGTCAAAACAAGATAGTGTTTCAAAAGTTCTCTACAAATTAAGAGTAAAAGGTAAAATATGACAGAAATAATTTTTAGATATATCCATTTTATTGGGATTATGAGTGTAAGTGCAACATTAGTTATGCAGCATTTGATAATTGCACCAGAGGTGACAAAAAAAGAGTTAAAAAAAATAGCATTTCTTGATATTATATACTGGATTAGTATAGGATTAACATTAATTGCTGGTTTAGTACTATTATTAGGTGTAGGTAAAGATGTGAGTTATTATACAACGAATAAAGATTTTCATATAAAATTAACTTTATTTCTTGCAGTGATTTTATTGGCTGTTTATCCTACTTTATTTTTACGTAAAAATAAAAATAGTAGTGATGAGTCAATTAAGATGCCAAAAGTAATTATAATGTTAGTAAGAATGCAACTATTATTGATATTTGTTACTCCTTACTTTGGTGTTTTAATCGCTCGAGGTTAATTTTAAATAGCTATTAGAGTTTGATAACATAAACTCCTTCAAACTCTACACATACATCTCCATCTTCGATTATTTTAGATTCTATTGTAATCGAAGCACTTCCTTTTTTTTCTAACTTTTCTTTTAAAATTTGTATTTGTTCTTTATTTGGTTTTGTGGTATAACAGATTATGTCTTTTGTAACAGGTTTTAAATATTTATTTTCATTTTTTATTACTACAATATTTTTACTATCATAGTTTAATTCTTGCGAAATTAACCAACAAAGACTCCATGAAGAGATAATTGTAATAGTACTTAAACTTCCACCAAAAGCTGTCCCTTTATCGTTTATATTAATGTTTAATGGTGCTGTTGAAATAAGCTCTTTTGCATTGTATTCTTTTATATTAAGTTGCATCAATTTAGTTAGTGGAATTTCATTATGAAGTTTATTTTGTAGTTTATGAATCAAAAGTATCCTTTAAATTTCTGTGTATTATAGCAATTATAGTATGAACTTGTAAATAAAGCTAATGATGATACTTAATAAGTATTTTGATATAATAAATACAATTATATTAAAAAGGTGTTATATTTTATGTGCGGAATTGTTGGATATATAGGAACTAAAAATACAAGTGAGATTTTAATAGATGGACTCAAAGAGTTAGAATATCGAGGTTATGATAGCGCAGGAATAGCAATACTTGATAACGACAAAATTGAAGTGTATAAAGCGCTTGGTAAAATTGTAAATTTAGAAGAAAAAGTTTCACATAATGAATGTACATTAACACAAGATAATTTGTGCATAGGTATAGGACATACAAGATGGGCAACTCATGGTAAACCAACAGAATTAAATGCTCATCCACATTTAGGTGAATACTCATACGTTGTACATAATGGAATTATAGAAAATTATAAAGAATTAAAAGATGAGTTAATTGAAGCTGGTCATAAGTTTGTTTCTCAAACTGATACAGAAGTGATAGTACACCTTTTTGAATTTTATTTTAATATTTCTAATAATGCAAATGAATCATTTAATAAAACAATTCAACGATTACAAGGTGCATATTCTATACTTTTAATTACAAAATCAGAACCAAATAAAGTATTTTTTATGAAACATGGTTCTCCAATGGCTATAGCAAAAAATACAACTGAAGATGGCGATGAAATCTTTTTTGCTTCATCTGATGCACCACTTATTGGACATGCAAAAGATGTAGTGTATTTAGAAGATGGAGTAAGCGGAGTTGCTACTAATTGTTCATTAGAGTTTAGTGAAGAGGTAACTTGGTCAACACTTCCAACTTCTAAACAATTTGCTCAAAAAGATGGATTTCGATTTTTTATGGAAAAAGAGATTTATGAACAAAGTGATGTGGTAATTGATAGTATGTTAGGTCGTATTAACGATGACGGCATACTCTTTGATGAGGTAGATTCAAGTATTATTGAAGGTATCAATGAAATTAAAATATGTGCTTGTGGAACATCCTATCATGCTGGTTTAACTGCTAGTTACTTGTTCGAAAGATTAACTAAAGTTAGATGTAGTGTTGAGATTGCAAGTGAATTTAGATATAAAGAACCATTACTAAAAGATGATACTTTATTTATCGTAATATCTCAAAGTGGTGAAACTGCAGATACTTTAGAAGCTTTAAAAATGGCTAAAAATGCTGGATTAAAATCAATTGCGGTATGTAATGTGGATAATTCTTCTATGACAAGAATTGCAGATGCAACAATTTTAACACGAGCAGGAATTGAAAAAGGTGTTGCTTCAACGAAGGCATTTTCAACACAAACAGTAGTTTTATGGATGATGGCTTTATATTTTGCAAAAGCAAAAAATGAGATAACACAAGATGATTTAAATGAACAAATACGAGTTTTACGAGAAGTTCCTTCTAGTTTAGTAGTAGAAGATAAAGTTCATGAAAAAGCAAAAAGACTTTCTAAAAGATATTTACATGGACATGGATTCTTTTTTATTGGACGAGATGTTTTTTTCCCATTAGCTTTAGAGGGTGCATTAAAACTTAAAGAGATTAGTTATCTTCATGCAGAAGGATATCCTGCCGGTGAGATGAAACATGGTCCAATTGCTTTAGCAGATCCTGAACTATTTACAATAGCACTTATGCCACAACACTTACATTATGAAAAAATCAAATCAAATGTAGAAGAGTTAAGTGCAAGAGATAGTACTATATGTGCTATCTCTCCACTAGATTTTGAGCTTGCAGATGATTTTGTAAAAACAAATTCTCGTGATCATTATATGTTAGAATTTTTTGAAATGTTGATTGTTTTACAAGTATTATCAATGGAGATAAGTGTACGTCTTGGTAATGATGTAGATATGCCAAGAAACCTAGCAAAATCAGTTACTGTCGAATAAAATTCTAAAATTTAATCCCCTAAAAACTTAAAAAACAGAAGTACTAATCTCTCTAAAAGAAAAGACATAGTACTTTTTTGGTATAATTCGGCACTTTTTACAGAAATGTAGCTAGTTCATACTTTATTAAAAATTTTTACTTTTCAAAATCTTATTAGATTTACTGGAAAACAAAAATGGACAACAAAGCAATGGAAAACGATGCGAAGTGAAGTTTTGTTTATAATTGCGTAACAATGCTAAACAAAATCTTCTCTTGGTTGGAAAACAAAAGAATGGAAAACAAAAATGGAAAACAAAGAACAACATTACCTATTTACAAGTGAAGTAGTAAGTCCAGGTCACCCTGATAAATGTGCAGATATTATTGCAGATAGTATAGTAGATAAACTAATTATTGGTGATGCTACAAGTAGAGTTGCAAGTGAAGTATTTGTAGCTGGAAAACATGTAGTAATTGGTGGAGAAGTTACAAGCGCGACAAATGTAACAACTGAAGAGTATATAAAAATAGTTCATGATGCACTAGCAAAAATAGGATACAACGGTAATCCTTATTTTACAAAACAAGAGTGTTTACATCCTGAAGATGTAGATGTTCAAGTATTATTAAACAGACAATCTCCAGATATCAACCAAGGTGTTGATCAAGAAGATGGTGAAACAGGTGCGGGAGATCAAGGTATTATGTTTGGTTATGCAGATAATGAAACTGAACACTTTATGCCAAGTGCAATCACATATGCTAGAATGTTAATGCAAAAAGTTTATGATTATGCATTAGAAAATCCAAGTGAACTAGGTGTTGATATTAAAACACAAGTTACAGTTGATTATGGTTGTAAAGCAAATTTTGAAACGAGTAAACCTCAAAGTATAGATACAATTGTTGTATCTGCTCCTTGTGTTTCAAGCATGGATATTACTACAGTTAGAGCTTTAATTCAAAAATTAATTGATGAGTCTGGATTACCTGCTGATATGTATAACAAAGATACGTGTACAATTCATATTAATCCAACAGGAAAATATGTATCACATTCTAGTTTACATGATAGTGGTTTAACTGGTAGAAAACTTATCGTAGATAGTTTTGGTGGGTATTCTCCTATAGGGGGCGGTGCTCAATCTTCAAAAGATTATACAAAAGTTGATAGAAGTGGATTATACGCTGCTAGATATATTGCAAAACATATTGTTGCTGCTGGACTTGCAAGTAAAGCAGTTGTTCAATTATCGTATGCAATTGGTGTAGCTAAACCTACTTCAGTAGCAGTTGATACATATGGTACATATACATCATTAAATGATGATGCATTATCGACTTTTGTTGAAGAAAATTTTGCATTAACTCCAAATTGGATTACAAAAAAGTTTAATCTTGACAAACCAAGTGAAGATACATTTTTATATGCAGATGTAGCAGCACGTGGACAAGTTGGACAACCTGATTACCCATGGGAAAAACTTGATGAACTTGAAAAATTTCAAGAATTAAGATAAAATTAGAAAATATTATTAATATATAAGGATAAATTATGGATTTAAATATAGACCTAAAAGGTTTTTTTAAAAGAATAAAAAACGAAGTATTAGAGAAACAAGAGAAACAAAAGAATGACCCTCAGTTTGTAGAAAATGAAAGTCACTGGATTAAATGTCCCTCTTGTGAAGCTTTAATGTTTTTTAAAGAAGTTGAAAATTTAAACCATGTTTGTCCAAAATGTAATCATCATATGAGAATAGGTGCTAAAAAAAGAATAGCACTACTTGCTGACGAAAACTCATTTGAAGAATATGATAGTGACTTACACCCTACGGATCCATTACAATTTGTTGATAGTAAATCATATCAAAAAAGACTAGAAGAATCATTACATAAAACTGGTAAAACATCTGCCATTGTTAGTGGTTCTTGTACTATTGATGGTGTGCCAGTAGAACTTGTAGTATTCGATTTTTCATTTATGGGTGGTTCTTTAGGTTCAGTAGAAGGTGAAAAAATTGTAAGAGCTTGTAATAGAGCACTAGAAAAAAATCATGGTGTTATTATTATTAGTGCCTCTGGAGGGGCAAGAATGCAAGAGTCAACATTTGCTTTAATGCAAATGGCTAAAACTTCAGCAGCATATTTTTCTTGGAATTTGATTACAGCACTTCTTGTTAAAGCTCCAAAATTGGAAATCTCATTACCGATAGAACCTTTATCTTCAGTGGACACTCTTGTGTCTGGGTTGCTATTCAGGAGGTTTTGCAAATACCTAATTTCGTATTTACACATTCCACTTGCTAAATCATGATTAAAGTAGAAATCATGAGGTATTTTTCCTCTTTGAAGAGAAGATGTGGGGAATGGTCGATGAGCATCAATGAAATCAGATGGATCAATTAGTCCATCAGCATCCATTTTTTGTTCATAGGTCTCTATAACCTCGCCAGCGGTGTTTTTAGAATCGTTGTAGTAAGCATTGTTAGGCCGACCGTCGTCGTCATTAGGCCATAAATTATTAATACTAATAGGCTTGGTTCTGAGTTCAAAATGAAAATGAGGGCTTAACCCTGCTAGGGATATATTTGCAATAGTCCCAATGCGTTGATCCCGCTTAACAGAATCACCCACATTTACGATGCTATTTATATGTAGGGATAGTGAATAAACACTCTCTTCTGAATCCAATGGGTGTTTTATGGTTAACACATCTCCAAGGGACGTTCCGCTAGCACCAATATAATCCCTTACTCCAATAACTTCGCCGTCCGCAACAGCATAAACATCAGCTCCAATATCAGTAGATCCTCCACAATCATCGTTCCAATCCTCCCCAGAATGAAACCCATCCGTCCGTGGGTCGTTGTCATATGTCTGATAGTCAAAATAATACCAGCCATCAGTATCAGAAGCTCCTGTAATAAACCCTGGATTTCGTGAACCAATGGGGTAATTAAAACCAGAGAACTCTTCTTGTGCGCCACATGGCTGCAATACAAGAAATAGTGTAAAGATTGTAAATATATGGATAATCATATTCCTTTTCATAGGCACCTCTTATAGAGCATTAAATAAAAAAACTGAATTATCTTTCTCGGATCATAATGTCATATTCGGCTGATCGGCTTTCCTATTAATCAGTATGCTGATTAACAAAAAAAAGACAAACCACCTTAAATTTTCCTTTATATAGGCAAATTTCTGCACCTATCTCACAATATGATTAGCTTTTCGTTATTATTATTTTTGTCTAACATATACCTAATTACCTAGCATTTCAACTGAGTATTTTGGTCAGAAATAGAATCTATAGATAATTGTATTCACAATAAAATTGCTTTTTAATTAGCTGGCGGAAATATTAGGCTATATATTTGTATGTTTTCTGATCCTCCAGTGGCAGTAGTAACCAAATGGACCTTGAGTCCATGTGATTTATAGTCAAGGTCAACACCCTAGGAATACTCATAATGAGGTAGTAAGAATTTTGTCTAGCAAAGAATGTTAGATTATTTTGTTGAAACCTTCATTGTCTGCTATTGGCTAATAAAAACCAATCAAATACACTTGCCCGCGGGCATTTTAAATGGGTATCAAAGGCACCCGACTGCGGTAACTCAATCTTCTAGTGAAAAAACAGTCGTATTAATACCGCTATGGTGGTTATGATATATACAATTTTCAACGACTTCATCTGCTCCAAGCACATTAGCAAGTTCTTCAACATAAGTTTTTAAATCTGTAGCACTTAAATC
>ENA-ORXI01000474-ORXI01000474.1-sediment-metagenome-genome-assembly--contig:-NODE-474-length-33056-cov-20.021408_pt1 | contig 33056 bp, 26 predicted proteins | sample MGYA00237861_ERZ511468 | MGnify/ENA primary metagenome ERZ511468 (study PRJEB26299, sample SAMN06266213) | sediment metagenome | isolation source: Hudson Canyon methane seep mesocosm | place... | reverse complement strand
AACATAACTATAAATAAGTGAAAATCAATTTACAGCAAAAACTAGCTCAGCGTAAATTAATTTAGTGTGAATAAGCGCTTACCGCTTTCTTTCCCTGCCCAAGCTCCTGCAAAGCTTGGGATAGTTCTTTTTTTTGCTGATGGCCTAGCTGCATTAATTGATCATTGAGTATTTGAATCGTTTCGATTCCTACTCTGACCGCTGCTATATCATCCAAAGAATTTGTATCAGAGGAGAAATAAGCTTCTACTTGCTTGCTACGCTCCGCTTCTAAAGAAATAACATCTTCCCAAAGGCCAGCTTCCGCTTTATCTAACATCAACTGTGATAGCTGAATTAAATCCACTATCTGTAACGTTGTGTCTATCACTACTGCCCTACTTTATCCGCAATACTATCCCAACTTAATTTAATTGAGATCATTAACGTGGAAACTTCATCCAAAATATCTTCATCACTTTTTGCATTAGCCAACATTAAACGATTTAGCATATATTCATAAAGGCTATCAAGATTAGCAGCAATTTCCCCACCTTGCTCCACATCTAAACTAGAGCGTAGACCCGCAACTATATTGATTGCTTTGGTGATATTGACTGCTTTATTCGCAACTTCTTTACGCTTAACATTCCCTTTAGCTTGCGCAATTCTTTGCAGAACACCTTCCATTAACATTTGAATTAAACGATGTGGCGAAGCATCCATAACACCGCTATGCACTCCAACAGATTGATACTGTTTCATTGCTACACTTGCATTCATGTGATTATCCTTATTTTATGTCTATACTTCTTATAAATATCTTTAACTACACTCTATAGCGTCTTGAAAACATAAAACTTTAGTTATTTTTACGAAATAATTATGGCTACCATTTGGAGACAGAAAAATTCATGAAAGGTACGCAATGCGTACCCTACTGTAGCCCTCCATCTTAAGCGTAAGGCCTAGAAAGAGAGTGAGGATTAATAAGAAAACCTGTCTGAAATAAACAACAGAACACAGCCACTAAAACTATGTTTTACGCACAACACCCGGAAGATTTTCTAATTGTTGCCCTAAGTAAGTGCTCAAATTTTGTAGCTGACCGACCAGTACATCCATTGCTGAAAACCTAGTTCGATAACGGCTTTCAATGGATATTAACCTTTCACCTAATGCAGCTCTGTCATCAGCAACACTTTTAATTCTATCTTTTAAACCACTTTCTCTTGATTTAATAGAGCCTGCCGATGATAAATAAGAATCTAATGTTTCATTAAGGTTAGAAACCACCCCCTTATCACCCGCAAATAATTCAGAAACCGCTGTAAAATCCTCAGTCATTACTTTGGATAATTGAGCTGAATCTACTTGAAAATGTCCCGCCTCATCTGTCGTTATACCAAGCTCAGTAATATTTCCATATTTTAAATTACCAACAGAATCACCTAAAATACTCCGAAGACTATTTTGCACACCCCGTAGCAATGAATCTCCCTGTAATGCTCCCGCTATTTTTGTCTCTGGGTTATAACTAGATAATGACTTAAATGTATCGTTTAATTTATTATAAGCAGATGCAAATAACTTAACTTTAGCCTCTATGGCCCCTGAATCCAACTCAACAGTTAAGGTTTCAGTTGTATCAACTTCTTCTTTGTTTAAATTTATAGTGACACCGGTAATAACATCCGAAAAGCTATTACTGTCTTTTGTCACCAATTGACCATCTAAATTAAAAGTTGCATCTTGCGCTGGCTGAGAAATTATTAAATGTGCAGAATCTAATCGAGATAAATCAAAACCATCTCCCGCATTATCATCAACAGCAGCGACCGTAATAGTATTTACCGATCCATTGGTATCGGAATCTAAAACTAACTGCGGGCCACCATCAACATTAATAATAGAGGCTGTTATCCCAGGGTTATCAGATGCTGCATTAATCGCATCACGAATCCCCTCAAGCGTACTATTATCGCTATCAACTGTAATCTGAAAGGCATCCGCGCCTAAACTAATATCTAAAGTTCCAGTCCCAATAACTTCCGTATCAGCATCAGTAAAACTGCTTGAGCGTACTTTAGCGGGCTGCGCCAAAGTTAAAACCTCAATATCATAGCTTCCTGCCGTTGCCGTTTGATCCGCAATAACAGTAAACAACGAAGCATCACTAGAACTAGCTGACCGAGGCTGCAATTTATCTACATTACTCAAGCTTTCTAAACTCGTTTTAAAGTCACTTAATGCTGATTTTAGCTGCCCTACTGCGGAGAGGTCAGCTTGATAATTCGCTTCACGTTTATTTAAACGGAACGAAGGAGCCGATCCTTCAGCCTGAACTAATTTAGTGATTAAACTATCAATATCAAGCCCAGAACCTATACCAGATGATGTAAGTGCCATAATTGCTCTCCTTATAAATAATTTATCACTTTTACTTTAAGTTTTTATGCTTCTGAAGTAAAAATATTAAATGCTTGCTCCATAGAGCCAATTTCATTAAATTCATCCAACTTAGCAGACAATGTCAATATCTCCTCTGTTGGGTATTGCTTAATGACCTCTTTACTTATCGTATCCAATATACTTACCACGTCCCTGCCACTACCTTCATCGACAGAAAAAGCTAAATTACGTTGATCAGCCTTAAGATAATCATTAAGCTTTGTCACAAATACCTGTAACTCTTCAGAGCTCACGCTCTTTTCAGCTATCGCCTCATCAACGCTAGCCTCTTGTTTCTTTTCCATCTCCAGCTTAGCAGCAACAGCTTCATCAGTTTTAACCTTCAGCCCTTCCTGTGCTGAAGGCCCGCCCTGAGGTTTTGTCTCAACGGGGACTACATTTGTTATGCCTGAATTAATGTCCATAACATCCTCCTAATTCAAAAGGCCAAAGGAGTTTGGCTATTTAATAAGCCAAACTCCTTACGCATTAATATATTACCCTAATAAACTCAATACACCTTGTGGTACTTGGTTAGCCTGAGCCAACATCGCAGTACCCGCTTGAACCATGATTTGAGATTTAGTTAAATCAGCAGTTTCTTTTGCAAAATCTGCATCAAGAATTCGGCTTCGTGCAGCACTTAAGTTTTCTGAAGTGGCTTGCAAACTAGTAATCGTTGCATCAAACCGGTTTTGTATCGCACCTAAGTCACCTCGAAAACCACTTATCTGAGCTAACGATGCATCAAGAATCTTAATCGCTTCTTGAGCACCCTCTGCTGAACTAATATCGACAGTTGATAATTGTTTTGCTTCAGAACCTTGAATAGCATTTGCATCCGCGGCCTTGAAAATACTACCAGCAGCAGCAGTAGCAGAAGAGTTTACTGTGTACGCCTGAGAAGAGTGAAAGTCTATTCTACCTGTAATCCGAGTACTATTATCTGAGCCACTTGAAACACCACTAAGATCTTCTGTCTGATTAGTAATGAGTTTATCAGTACCATCATCGTTATTATCATCATACGAACTCACCTTAATTGTACCACCGCTAGTACCTCTACTATGCGACAAGGTATCAATTGCAATATCTTTACCATCTGCTTGAGTCAATTTAATGGACTTACCATCAGTATTTAACTCTGCTGTAATCCCTGTTGTCCCTGATTGTTTATTAATTGCAGACACCAATGAACTAAAATCTTCAGAACCGGATGCCCCTGTTATTTGTGCAGAAACAGTCGCTTTGGTTCCATCTGTATTTGAACCATCACCGGTAAATAAATCAAAAGAAAGCGAACCCGATGCGATACCTTCCATTTTTACTTCAGTAATCGCATCTGCGGTTACACCCGTTTCATCTTCCCGGCTAGTAATTGCTGCTGCAATGGTAAAAGCCGAATCATCTTTATTAACAGTAAGGTCTTTAATCTCACCAAAACCACCCGAAATATTTAATGTTTGAGCTTCAACCCCATTAGTAGTCCCCACGGTACCACTTCCCGTACCAGTTTGAACCGCTCCTGTCCCCTCTCCCTTAGTTTCATTAGCCCCATTGATTTGGTTATCCTGTAAATCAGTCGTTGCCGAACCCTCTATTGATACATTAATGACTTGGTTAGCATTCGCACCTACTTGAAATTTTTGCGATGTAAATGAACCATCCAGCAATTTCAAGCCATTAAACTCAGTCGTAGATGAAACTCTATCCACCTCTTGCTTAAGTTGGTTTACCTCAGACTGTAACGCTGCTCTATCTGATGCTGAGTTAGTTGAGTTAGAAGATTGAATTGATAGTTCACGCATACGTTGTAATAAATCAGTCGTTTGCGCTAATGCACCCTCAGCAGTCTGCGCTAATGAAATACCATCATTTGCATTTCTTCCTGCTTGATCTAATCCTCTAATTTGAGAGGTCATACGATCAGAAATCGCAAGACCCGCCGCATCATCTTTCGCACTATTAATACGTAACCCAGATGACAATCGTTGCAATGACGTTGCTAATCCGCCTTGTGATTTGCTTAAATTACGCTGTGCATTCAACGATAAAACATTGGTATTGATTACTGAAGCCATGATCGTTCTCCTAGATATGTACCGGAAATAAAGTTCATTTTAATTTTTTAGAAACAACTAATTATTGTTCTCTGTCTTAGTTATCGACGAGGTTAAATTAATCTTTAATTTTTTTTAGTTTTTTATGGAAAACAGTTATATCAGCAATGCATTTTTTACCAACATCATTACAACAACTCAACACAAGCTTTATCTTCAACGATAAATAATTTTTCAAACTCAGATCGACTGCCCAGCAAAGCATTAATGACCGCCGCTTTATTTTGGGTACCATTTTAAGACTGGACAACTTACAAATCGCAGGGAGGGCTGAAGCATGAAGCCCAACATCCAATGATAGATAAGCCATTGATTGTTGGGCTTCGCAAGCTCACCCACAACCTACAAAAACTGTTTTTTAGGGTTATTATTGAATACTTTCACAGCCTCTTTAGCCTGCTTTTCATCTGAAACAAGCAGGCTAAAGCCAGCGTACCAACAGCTCTATTAGAACCTAACTTAATAACGATAAGTAAGAATAAAAAGTGACTCTATTATAGGTAACAAAAATTAACGATTTTCATCAGCCTGCTCCCAGGGTATTCTTGCAATATAAACGGAATAATTCGCCGTGATATATTTTCATCTAACAATAACTTCATCGCACCAAAATAACATTTGTACTATGCTCTCGATTTGCTGCAAATGCTAAACACGCTCGAATATCATCCGCACTTAATTCCGGATAATCTTCAATAACTTCAACACCTGACATCCCATCAGCCAACCAAGCCAAAATATCATAGACACTAATCCTTAAACCTCTAACACAAGGTCACCCGCCTCGTTTACCCACTTCAATCGAAATATAATCTGAATAATTCATAATTTCGCCAAAAAGCATCTAACGACTAAACCAGCTGACGTTGGCAGAGATTCACTGAACTCTGGCAACACACTGATGTTTGATAAAAACTCACCTTTTCAAAATGCGTTGCGTGCCAATAGTCGGCTGTATTTTATGGTTAGATTTTGCTCTTAAGGCTACTTCAATATTAATGTCGTTTTTCTGAAAACTTACCATCTGCAAATTTATGTAAAATGCTGGCTATGAAAGTTTGATAAGGAAGCCCCTCAACTAAAGCTAATTTTTAAAGCTCAGAAAGGTCACGATTAGCAATACGAATATTGATTCTTTTATCTTTTTTAAATGTTGCACCTGCAATTTGAATATGCTTTTTTATCTCATCTTCTACATCTGGAATAGATTCAAGTTTTCCAGATTCAAATGAATTGAGAATTTCTTGCTCCTCTTCATCCAAGTTATATTTAGTCATTATTATTTCCCATATATTTTTTTGTTGCCTCACGACTAGGTATGATTGTCTTTAAAAATATTTCATTTTCAGACTCTACATAAGGAACCAAATAGGCATAATCTTTGACGATTACAACCGAAATCATTTGTTTTGGATAACGTAAGTAATTTGGGTGTGGGTATACATCTAATTCATCGCCATTTCCAATATGGAAAATAATTTCTTCAAATGATATACCTCGCTCTATTTTTAGGGCTTCGTTCTTATCTCGGTTCCAATTATAAATTTTCATGAACTCAATGTAGCACAAGGTGTGCCTATTGTATTCTATTTAAAATCTAACACAGCATATTAGCATTACTTAACTAGGCAATAAAGCAATCGCCCACTCATCAATATGGTCATCCAGCATATAGTTATCAACTACCCATTGCCTCAACTCTGCACCTTCTTTTAATAATTCATCTGGCTCATTAATTTTTTCGCGAATTACTCGAATCCATTCGTTAGTATTATTTGCAACACGGGTAACAGGTGCATTTTGATAAGGCAAAATATCCGAGCACACAATAGGCCAAGACATTATTCCAAATTCAAGCAGTCTTAAATTTGTTTTACATTCATTAAATTTATTATGCATCAGTGGCGCAATGGCTAAGTCTAAATTCAAATCTGCAAGCTTTTGTGGGTAACAATCAAACTCAACCGACCCATGCACTTCTTTAATATATGGCTTTAACTCATCTAAGCATAACCCCATAAAAACCCAATCAACTTCTTTATATAAGGATTTAACCACTGGAAGTATAAACTGCAAATCCCCAACATGCTCTTGCCCACCAGCCCAGCCCACGCGTAATTTCTTTGTATCCTTTTTTTCAGGTAAATCTAATAATAGCCAGCGCCAATTTTCAAGATAATTTGGAACTACAACAATATCATCAGAAGTCATCTTGCTAAATTCTTCTTTAAGCACCTCATTAGCCACAATAATTCGATCTGACAACTGAAATAATTCTTTTACTTTTCTTCGAATATTCCTCGGCCACTCACCTTTTTTAGGGTGTTGATCGGGCAACATATAAACTAAATCATCTAGCCCACAAACCATAAATACATCATTAAATTTTCGATATCGCTCCCAAGGCTTAATCATATGCTCCAAAAATCCATTTTGCCCTAATAAAATATCTGCTTGTATTCGTTCAATTTCAGTCGGCGTAGGATAAACCAAGCTATCCCAATTATTTGCAAAACTACTTTGAATTTTCCCCGCTTTAGCTAATGCCCCTAATGGCCCTCTAACTCTATATTGCCCCACCCCAGAACTATCAACAGGAAAAGAATAAACTTTAGGGCTAGTATTTGAATCAATATTCCAAGTTAAGTTCATTGAAGTATCAATTTCATAACCTGTCATTTTTAATGAAAGATTATGATTATAAGCTGGATCATTAGCTAACTGAGGAAGCCATTTTTCCAGCATATTATCGATTTCTTGCTGCGTTTGCTCAGTTTTTTTCTTATCTTGCTTAACTTTTTTCAGTGAACTAGAGCCGTGATGAATAAGTGTTACATAAGGAGTCCAAATAACCTTTTTACCTGTTTCTCTTACTTTTAAACATAAATCCACATCGTTATATAAAATTTTAAATTTATCTTCATCCAAACCGCCAACTTGCAGGTATAAATCCTTTTCAACCATTAAACATGCCGCTGTTACGGCAGAAAGACTTTGCGTAACAGCCGCTCTATTCATGTAACCTGGAAGCTCCATAGAAATCCCTATATGCGGGTGTTCAGCAACACCATGAATTCCCATCCCTAAAATAACACCAGCATGCTGAAGCGTTTTATCAGGAAAAACAAGTTTCACCCCAACCACTCCCACGTCTTCACGCATTGCATGATTAAGCATGCCAGCCAACCAGTCTCCTTGTAAAACCATTGTGTCGTTATTTAATAAAACTAAATAATCACCTGCCGCCTGTTGCACAGCAAAATTATTTATTGCCGAATAGCTGTAAGGCTTCGCATACTCAATTACTCTCACTTGGCTAGAGTATTTTTCTTGTAATACCTTAAAATAATCTAAAGTTTCAACTTCCTTGCTTTGATTATCAATAATAATAATTTCATAATCTAAATACTCTGTTTTATCTAAGATGCTTTCAACACAAGCCTTTAGTAAAGGTAACTGATCTTTAGTTGGAATAATAATGGAGACTTTAGGCTGGTCTTTATGACAATATTCAATTTTGAAGTCACCCTCCATATACCCACCTAAAATATCAGCTTGTATATTATTTCTCGTAAAGTGATTACTTAATGCCTTTTTCCTTAAATCAGTTTGCAAATTTTTTATAGCATCAACATTTTCACTTCTGTGCAATAAAATATTTTTCTTATGAGCAATTACTTTCTCAGAAAAAGTATCTACATAATTTAAAATTATGTCATACGTTAGAAAAATACTAGGGAATTCAATATCAGCTATTTTATTTAATACTGCTGTATTAAATAAAACTAACCCAGACGTATAATCCGTTGAGTACAATAAATCTAAATTAAAATCTGGTTTAAATTGTGCGCTATGATAAAAGCCCTCTAAACTAACCTTGTCATCATCTGTATAAACAACTTGAGCATCAATATTATTATTGATAAATTCAACACAAGATGCCAATGCATGAGACTCCAAATGATCTCCAGCCTCAATAACAGCCAACCAGTCACTTTCAACATTTAAAGTGCCTAAAATCACATTAAGTTCACTGAGTTCAGAAACCTGCAACCAACTTAGTTGCTCAACTTCATTAAACATTTCATCAGGACAAGAAAAAAAACTCACTACAGATAAATGCCAATTCTCATAACTTTGAGCACTAAAACTATCTATCGTATTAGCAAGTAATGATAAATCTTCATTATCAACATAAATAATACAGTGTACTTTTAAATTTGACTCATTATGAGTTACTAAGAAATTATTACTCTGTTTCTGTTCAGACTCTCGTTTACTATCTAACCAGTTTTGGTAGACTACATCATCTCTTACCGGCATCCTGTCCGTTAAAATATACCCAGAAGTTTGACAGATAACACCAAATAATCGTTCAACCCCATGCGCTAAAGTTCCATCTAGTTGCCCTAACTCTTCTTCAAAATTTTCTTCTGTTAAATCCAACTGTAATATTTTTTTCAACGCCTCTGGGCGAAACCAAAACATTGAGTCCCCAGCATAGGAATAATTTTTACTATCAAAGGTTTCTTGATCAATGCCTGGTAATAATTGATTAACTATCTGGTAGTTAATATCAGTTGATTTAAAAGGATATAATTGGTCAACAGGAGAGAAAACACCCAACTCAGGATTCAAGTTAAATAAATCAAAAATATCATTAACTCGCTTTTGTCCTCCAAGTAACGATACTAATGAGCCTTCTCGCCACTTTTCACCATATTCATCAATACCTTTATATCCTTTTGGGTGTGGACTTTTCTTGGTGTGTAGTTTGAGTATTAACTTATAGTCTAATGGTTCAATTTCTTTAAATATTTGTAAAAAAGGTAATATATCCCTGCCTTTATTAGATAGTTCGTATATTTTGGCGTTAGGAAATGATTTTAATATTTTGGCTGATAAATCATTTTTATTGCTTTTGGGGATAGATAGATATAAATCAAATTCTTTTGATATACCTAATAAGGCCTGATTATACTCATCCCAAAGATCGGAGTAATATAAGTGCAAAATAACAGCTATTTTTGATTCTCGTTTATCAAAATCTGCGCTAGCACTTAAGCTCTCATTTTCTTCTTGTAACGTAGATAATTGTTCCGCGCGTTTTTTATTAATCGCATCTGATTCAATCGGATACCTTTTATATAATTTCTTAAATAAATCAACAAACTTCCCTCTTTCCCTATGGGACATATGCTCACCATTTGAGTTTCGAATTCTGACCTCAACCGAAACTGACTTAAGTTGCTTAATTTGGCATGACCTAGAAACTCTTAAAAGAAAGTCCCAATCCTCAAGCGCCGTCATTGACTCATCAAACTCACCCACCAGGTGAAGAATATTTTTTTTATGCGCCCACGTGTTAACTGGTATATAGTTTTGTATATGCAAAAGTTCTTTTGAATAACTTATGTCCTCATAAGGCCGCCTTCTACTAACCACTTTTCGCTGCCCATCAACCAGCTCTTCATCAACATATTCAACACCAGTATAAACAAAGTTGACATCACCAACTGACAAAGCCTTAACTACTGACTCAATATGTCCTGGTAAAAATAAATCATCATCATCTAAATAACAAACGATATCCCCTTCCGAATGCATTAAACCAGTATTTCTTGCCGCAGATAGACCTTTATTAACCTCATGAGAAAGATAGGCTATGTTACTTTTATAATTAAGTGAATCAATTACACTCTTGACATCATTACCACAATCATTGACGACAATTATTTGTATATTTTTATAACTTTGCTGAAGAACACTATTAATAGCTGAAACCAATAATTCTGGCCTATTAAATGTAGTAATAATAACTGAGACTAATTGATTATAAGTCGAAGTATTAGACTGCGCAGACTCACTCCCCTTAGACAACCTTGATAGATATAATTCGGCCTTATTTATATCCTCCACAGGATATATACTCTTATTGTTAATAACAATTTTTGCCTTTTTCTCATCAAAATTAGCCAATGCATGCTGAAACAACCCTGTATCATGCCGTCTATACTGAAGCAATGCTTCGGGAATACGCTTACCATAATATCCATGGCATCCAGCAGCTACCCAAAAATCCCAGTCCTCACACCCTCTAACATTTTCCCTATATCCACCAACATCCTCCCATACCTCACGTCTATATAATGAACAATAAGAAATATGATTAGCATACTTTAGCGTATCAAGGTTATATTCCCCTGCCAAAACAACTTCATCTACACCATCAAAATCCAATCTATCCGTATATGCAATAGCTATATCTTTATTGCTATCTAGAACCTGAACACAGCGCTCAAGCATTCTTTTATCCAATTTGTCATCGGCATCTACACATAAAATATATTTACCGCCAGCCTGTTTAATCCCGTTATTACGACTAATTGCCGGTTGACCAGAATTCGCCTGATTAATTAATTTTATTTCAACCTCAGAGTTTTCCTTAACTATCGCCTCAGCAATTTGTTGAGAATCATCTGTACTACCGTCGTTTACAATAATAATTTCAAAATCAGAATAGGTTTGGTTGATAATACTTTCAACAGATTCTCTTAAATATTTTGCGTAGTTATAACAAGTTACAACAACAGAAACACTATACTTTGCTGATTTCACAGCCACATTTAAATTCATTTTATTTTCAATAAAAACATTTTCATCTTCTTCAGTATATTCACTTAAAGTATTAGGAGAGTCAAAAACATCTTCCCCTTTCATCAAAAAGTTACAAATAGCGTCCAAAGACTTATCTTCGCCCTCTCGCAATTCTTCTACATTTTTATATGTAAGCCTTGCATGATGAACATTAACAACTTCTACCAAAGGAAATGCTAATGGCGTACGAACAAAACGATGGTAACAAAAACGATACAATGCTCTTAACTGATCTTTTGTAACTGTACTTTCTAATATTTTGTTAATACTTTCTTCAAGTGAATCAACATGTTTTAAGCTTGTAACACAATCCAGTCCGTAGTAAAGCCCTCCACCACAGATTAAAGCTGGTTTTTTTCGAAAAATACTCTCTAGAGTTAGAGTTGAGAAAAAAGTTAAATTTGCGACAGATGCATAAACAAGATCATAGGAACTAACCTTATCTTTTGGCCCAATAAATATAATATTTTCACAACCCACAACTGTGTCGGCTATCAATTTTATTTGATCAAGAAACTGCTGATTCGTACCCGCACGCCCAATCAGGTTTGGGTGCATTCGAACAACTAAAACAAACTCGTTCTTTTTTGAAAATAACGCTACAACTTGACGAATCCATTCGACCTGATCCATTACTGGTTTCCAGCTCTTAGTGGCTGCCACTTCATCATCAGACGAAGGAAAAAGGTTTACAATTTTTTTCTCAGGAGATATTTTGTATTTTTCTTTAATCACTTTAATTGAATCACTTTCATTTACAAAAGACTTCCAACCAGTATTTACCCCCTCTCTATCAAGCATTAGTTTTTCAACATCACGCAGTTGAGCATTAGACAAAGGGACATCCTTCCACTGACTCCATGTATGATTAAAAGTATTTGTAGATAAGCAAGATTCATTCTGGCGAATAGATAACGAACAAGCCTGCCCACCTCTCTCATGCGTTAATGTTCGAACACCATTTAACCTGGCTACTTCTAAAAATACACGATGACTAAACATTCTGCCATTAAACGTAAATAAAGCATCTGGCTTAAAATCACTTATTACTCTTTTTGCAGCTGTATAAGCTAGCCCTCCACTATACAAATAACTCCTAAATCCATTCTCTACAGTTTTATCTAAAAAATCCAGGGTTTTCATTCTAAAATGAGAATTCACTGATGAACTAACCCAGTCCCCTATTGGGTTACCCTCTATCGTTGCCAATAGTAATTCATCTATAGATAGACTCTCCACCCATATTTTAATATCAGAAAAGTCCTTTTCTTCCAAGAAGCCTCCAAGCCAATCAAACTTTAACCCTGATTCATTAAATATTGATTTAGTCATTCCCATACAGTTTAAGCAAGATTGCGCTGTGCGTGGAGCGCATGCAGCCCAGTGCTGATCACAATCAGAGAATGTGCCATCACAACATACAATTTTCACCTGGCTTCTACGGTTGATCAATCCCTGAGCCACAGTGATATCGTAATAACTATGTAAATACCATTCACTATAGGGTGAATAAATTAATATCTTTTCCATAAAATCATTTAACCAATATTCTTTTTTAATAAATCATCAAAGAAAACAATTGTTTTCAAAAGCCCATCTGTTAATGCCACATCTGGCTCCCAATCTAACCTACTCGTTGCCAAACTAATATCTGGTTGTCGTTGTTTAGGATCATCCCCCGGAAGAGGCTGATAAATAATTTGAGACTTACTCCCCGTCAGGTTAATAATTTTCTCGGCCAATTGCAAAACTGTAAACTCCAGTGGGTTTCCTAAATTAACAGGTCCAGTAAACCCATCACTTTGTTCCATTAACATTATTAACCCCCTTATTAAATCATCCACATAACAAAAACTTCGCGTCTGATTCCCTTCGCCATAAATAGTAATATCCTCTCCCTTTAAAGCCTGAACGATAAAGTTTGAAACCACGCGGCCATCATTAGGATGCATGTTAGGTCCATAAGTATTAAATATACGAGCTATTTTTATTTTTAAATTATATTGTCGATGATAATCAAAAAACAAAGTTTCAGCACAACGCTTTCCTTCGTCATAGCAGGAGCGAATACCGTTAGGATTTACATGCCCCCAATAGCTTTCTTTTTGTGGGTGCTCTTGAGGATCCCCATATACTTCAGAGGTCGATGCCTGCAAAATTGTGGCTTTTACGCGCTTAGCCAGCCCAAGCATATTAATTGCCCCATGAACGCTTGTTTTAGTCGTCTGAACAGGGTCAAGTTGATAATGGACAGGACTTGCGGGGCAGGCAAGGTTATATATCTCATCGACCTCCAGGTACAATGGAAAAGTAACATCATGCCGAATCAATTCAAAATAAGGATTATCCAATAGATGAACGATATTCATCTTAGAACCCGTAAAGAAATTGTCGACACAAATAACTTCATGTCCATTTTTAAGAAGTGAATCACATAAATGTGAGCCTAAAAACCCAGCTCCGCCTGTCACCAATACTTTTTTCATATACGCCTTAGCTATTGAGTAGAAAACATCTAGTAGTTAGTTAATATCCAGCACACCATCCTCGCTATATATATCACCTTGGGGCATCCTTGTCCAAAGCCTCATCCGCTCGGGAGAATTAATTAAGTGCCTCAGTACGCCCTGAGTCCAGTCTCAACTCTGCACAAAAGCAGCTACGTTAAAACTTACCGCACTGACTTGACGGATTATCGGGAAAAAAATTTTGCTTCTCTTCGCGTGCTATCGATTGTTCGTTGTAGAAATGAGGTTTTTTGCCTGATTTCGGAATACTTTCACAGTCTCTATCGCACACGTCGAATCTGAAAATTTACCTGATACTCAGCACTCAAAACTATCTGTTTAATTATTATGACAATAACTTAGACAACAATTAATAGATTAACAAGAAGAGCGCCATACATTCTGTAAAAATCCATTTTCATTCATTTACTGGGATTTCGATGCTATACCTCAACCTATGAAATCTATTAGCACTCTCTTTTAAAGTATCATCAAGTTCCTGCAAGCTAAAAAAAACTCGCGTTAAAAATAGATTATTATCAATGCTATTGTGCAACATAACAAACGGGTACGAAGCCGTCTGGTCTATATGCAAGGTTAAAAACCGCTTATTACCAGAGCCAAACGAAACTATACCATCAGTTGCACCTATACCACCTTGACTACTTTGTATTAATGACTGAGCCTGAGGGTGCTTAATAGTAGTTTCACTATCAATAATATGACGTTCATTAAATTCCCCGCCATTTTTACATTCATACCAAAATTCTTTATTTATTTGCTTTCCAGATAACGTAACTGCACCTGTACGAATAGACCCTGCAATAAATCTAAATAAAGTAATTTTTGCGTCATAAATAAGCTGTTTATTTTGTAAATCAATACACCATGACTTATCTATTTTTCCTATATTTTTCAAAGAAATAACAGCACTGATTGTTATTTTATTATCCATTTCAAAAACTTGATAGTCTTCCACCCTAGATAAATCAGTAATTCGTCCTTCATTAGCAGAGTCTATCACTGTCGCACCGGTATAATAGTCAGCACCATGCTGAATATAATCAAGGTCACCATGTCCAACAGTTCCAATAGGAAGCGTTTTTCCATTTATAAGCACAGCCTCCAAGCAAAGCCCTTTTAACGTTAAAAAAGTAAAGCTGGCTCCCTCTTTCTGAATCGTTACTTGGTGCTGTTCCTTTTTGATAGAGAAACTAGTACTCGTAGTCTTAATGTTTTTATTGACCTCGGCTTCTAAAGTGCTAAATGGCATTAGAAAATCCATTGCTTGCTGCCATTTTTTATGCGTTATATGAGTTCGGTAGTCGCTCCCCCAATACTGTAAAAGATTTTTCCACTCAGCCGTTTTATCGGAAAACCTAATCACCATAAAATAATTAAAACATAACGCATTAATATAGGCCGCCCCCCTTCCGCATGCAGCCCACCGACTTAGCGAATATTTTTCTTGTTTTTTCACTATCACAGGAGTATCACTCGTAGCCAAAGTAAGAACTATATCTTTTTGCAAACTACTTGCCATAATATCTGATGGTAATAAAAATGAACCAATATCATTTAACTTTACCATTATTTCACCTATTACTTTCCACTCATCATGCTCAATAACCGCCTCCGTTTCAAAACGGCCTGGACGGTAGTTGAAAACTTCTAAATCAGAAGTATAAATTGGTAAGGCTTTATATCCCTGTGTTATGCACTGCTCAATTTTCCTTACATAATCTTCAATAATAATTTCGTTATGTATCAGACGTTGAAATTTTTGAAATATGATGCTGTCGGTCCATAAAAGCGGAAGTTTATGATTGATCCCTTTTGTTATAACCGGAGTAAATGCATAGCTTTTATGCCACTCATTATGTTTACTAAAAGCATTATTCCATTCCATCACAATACCTTGGTAGCCTACTTCATAATAGATATCAACCATCGATTTTGAAAAAACTTGTTCATTCACATAGGCAAGAATTGGTTTGAACCCTAATAGTTCTTGATAGGTTTGCATACCTATTTTTTGGTTGTTAATATTTACTTCATAAGGCACTAACGGGCCGATGATTTGCATATAGCCACTACCGATAAGCTCAATGAGATTTTTATCGTGCAGTGCTTTGAATTTAGTTATCCAGTGCGGGCGATATAAAGCTATTTTTTCTAAACTATAAGCGCTTAGTTCTAAGCCTGTGGGCGTTTTACTTTCTTCAATAAATGCTAAAAGAGGGAAATAACATTTATCAATCACTTCTGGGAGGCTTTCTTCTTCTACTGCTGAAAAAGCTAAATTACCATGGTAAATTTTATAGAAACTAGGCAACAGTAATCCTTATCTTTTGTAGATACTTATAGAACATTATGACTTTCTCGTTGTAAATAGGATTATTATTTTCCTGTTTAGAGCTAACATAAAGCACACGGTTTTATAATTTTCAGAGGTGAAAATAGCGAATAAATATTCGTAATGTTTCCTATGCTTTCTCATAATTAAGTAATTGAAATTCTTTTAACAATAATTCATTTATGAATGAGATGCACTCACTATCGTTATGAGCACCATCATTATAAAAAGATTTATTACTCCAGCCAATATTTATATTAATTTGTAATCTATCCGATAAAAATTCTAATTCCTCTTTAATATTTTCATATTTTGCAATATGGTCAAGTAGTAAGTTATCGGCTGAATCATGTGTCCAGTGATATTGTCGATCTTTTGAATTTGGATAATAATTAAATAGCCAATCTTTATAAGATATGGAACTTTTTATAAAGTTATATGTGGGGTTACTTTTGCTTCCCTTCAGAAAGCGGTATAAAGAAATTAATCTATCGTAAGGGTTCCTGACAAATGCAAATTTGTATAGTTTGCTCATTTCTTTATCTGTCATTTGTAAAAAATCTAGTGGTTTTATATGTTGATTCCAACCATAATTTTCCAATTGAAAGTCAGTATCACCGTATGCTTGCAAAGCATTACTTATTGAGGTTCCTGCTGTTTTCGGGATATGGAAAAAAATAAAGTTGTTTTTTTGTGAGTAAATCATCTTATTTCCTTGATTTTAATATTGACTTTAATATTGATTTTAATATTGATTTTATTAAGGGGAAAACGAAGTGCAATCACCTAGCTTTAATTATATCTGTTTTTTATTTTTTACAATAACTATGAGCCCTTCTTTTTTATAGTGCTGAAGTGGCATTTCTTTGCTACTTAGTATAATAGGGGGTTTTTATATTTTATAATGCCTTGGATGACCATTACACTCTATGCCATCAACAGTAAAAATAATTGTGTCATATACTTGATTGATAAGTTGCTGTACTTGTTGATAGCTATCGCCTTGAATAATAAATACGCCGACTCGTTGCCCGTGGTTTCGTATAACCGGAATTTGCTCACCAATTTGATAGTTAAACTCAAGTTTTTTTAGCTGTAGTGCCTGCTTGGCTTGCTCAATACCACAAATTTCGGTTAGTTTTCCTGGGGGTAAAAAAAAGTAACGATTAGCAACTATATTGTCTGTTTTAGGAGTAAGTTCAGAAAGGTCAACTTGTTCATTTAAAGCGATTTGAATCGCGCTTTTAATATAATTAATGTCATGAGCGAGCGGTACTAAACTTGCCGAAAAATCCCCACCACTTAAACGCGAAGCGACTTCGATAAGCATCGCTTTATTATATTTAGCTGAATAAACGACATCACCTTTCAGCACACCATTGTCAATTCCCAATGTAATTACAACTTTTTCAATAAGTGCGCATATTTCTTGGTATTTTTCACCTTTAATAGCGCTTGGTTGCCATCCACCATTTTCCATAATGTAAGGATAAAAATGCCGAGTATCATCATAGACTCTATCCGCAAAACCGGGGTGATAACACTCTCCATTATAAATAATAGTTTCGGTGCTAATTTGCTTACCTTCAATATACTCTTCAACAATCACTTGACTACTTTTAGAGTTTTGTTTTGCATGACCATAAAGGTGCTCTATATCCCCTTTATGGCTGCAAATACTCACTCCTCTGGAACCTGCGGCATCGATAGGTTTGATGATAATGCTATGGCATTGCCATGTTTTCCATAATATTTCTATTTGCTCACTACTTTGGATTAAAGCATATTGTGGAATGGCAATATTGTGCTGAGCAAATCGCTCTTTCATTAAAAATTTATTGGTGGTAATTTTTGCCGTGTCAAAACTCGGAGCAACCCAAGAAAAAGGTTTTGCGATAGACGCCAAAAGGTGAGGGACATCACTGCCCATAGTTAATACACCAGAAAGATTAACACCTTCTGTGATTAATTGTTGGCAATAATGGATAACAGTTTGCGTATCACTGAAATTAATTACTTGCGCATAATCGGCTATTTTAAGCCCGGGTACTTGAGGGTTGCCATCAACAACGACTGTCAATAAGCCCATAGAATGAGCGGTATTGATCATAAATAACTGATCATTCCCCCCTCCTAGTATTAATATTGCTTTTTGTGTCAAGATAATAAATTTCTGCTGTTAAGTTGCTTGATAATTGAAGCGCAATCAATTTTTTCTAATTTGGATAGGTATTCTTTATCGCCCGTTGAAGTGTAACCGTTTTCAATCGCAACCCTTACAAGTGGCGTAGAAAAGCCGTTATCTGTGATCAATTCACTAACAATCGAGCCAAATCCAGCATCTTTTACATTTTCTTCTAATGTCACAACAAAAGGCGTTTCTTTGATTAATTGCAAAATAGATTCTTTTTGGAAAGGTTTAATCCATCGGACATTTACAACTCCCAGAGATTTACCTTGTAGGCTAAGTTTTTCTCTTAGTTCTATCGCAGTAGCTAAACGATTGCCTACGGATAAAATATATCCATCGTGACCTTCAAAAATGATTTCATTATGATTAATTGGCTGTTTTCTTAAATATTCTTGCTCATTGCACCTAATGGCTTCGTAAGGGTGTAATATAATCATAGGCTTAGTTGCTGCTGTCTGAGCTCGCAGTTCAATCATCTCTTGCAGGTCTCTACTGCTGCCCGCATAAAATATCTCCAGATTTGGCAATCCTCGTAAATAAGATAAGTCATAGATAGCATGATGTGTCGGACTATCAAAACCAGCGAAACCAGAGCGAGAAGAGATAATCGTCACTGGTAAGTTCATAAAACAGATATCATGGAATATTTGATCCATTGCCCGTTGCATAAAAGTTGACTGATAACATAAAAATACCTTTTTATGGCTCATTGCTAAACCAGCAGCCATCCCCGCTGCTTGTTGTTCTGCCATGCCGACATCAATGCCATTTTCCGGAAAATCAACTAACAGCTTATCAATACCTGATGCATAGGGCGTTGACGGAGTCAGTGTAAATATGTCTTTATTCTTACTTATTAATTGGCTCAGTGTATTGCCAATAACTTCTGTATAAGCTTTACCTGCAGGCACAGGAGAGGTGCTGGTGCCATCTTGAGGATCAAAGGGCATAGAAAAATGCAGTTTATAAGGATGGCTGCCAGCAATTTCCAAGCCTTTCCCTTTAACAGTTTTAACGTGAACGACTGTGGTTTTATTTTGTAAGGCTTGTTTAGCTTGTTCGAATACTTTTATGCTCAATGATAAATCATGGCCATTATCAATATGAAAATAATCAAAACCCATCGCCTTAAAAAAATCAGAGGCGCTATTTTTATTGGCAAGAATATGATTTACACCACCAACATTTTTCGGGATAGACATACCATTATCGTTAATGACAATGAGTAGTGGCAGTGGACTTTGTGTTGCATAATTAAGTCCTTCAAAGGTCATCCCCTCAACAAAAGCACCATCACCAACAATCGCAACCGTAATGCTACCGCTGTTGTTTATTTTATTGGCATAAGCAATGCCCGTCCCTATAGAAACAGCAGTACCACCATGTGAAGCATCTAGAATGTCGTATTTACTTTCTTTAGGGCAAATAAAACGTGACATTCCGCCGATGGAGTTTAAACTGGGAAAAAGATCCTCTCTACCCGTTAATAATTTATGGGTGTAACCTTGATGTCCAACATCAAAAAGTAATTTATCTTTCTCTAAATCAAAAACATAATGTAAAGCGATGGTTAATTCGATAACACCTAAGTTGGCACCAATGTGGCCACCTGTTTTAGCAATATTATGAATTAAAAACCCCCTAACTTCTGTAGATAGCTCGTTTAGCAAGTTGATATCAAATGTTTTAATTGATTGTTTTGCTACTTGATCTATTAGTTGATTATCCAAAATACATTCCACCGTTAACGTTTAAACAATGTCCCGTTATAAATGATGATTCATCGGAAAGTAAAAATACGACTGAAGAGGCAATTTCATCAGGTTGTCCTAATCGGCCCAGAGGGATGGCTTGCTTGGCTTCTTCTTGTAAGTTTGAAAGTTGCTCCTGTGAGAAAATTTCTGTTTCTATCCACCCCGGAGAGACAGCATTGACCCTGATATTTTTGCTGCTGCCTAGGCGTGCGAGGGATCTAGTTAGGCCGATAATAGCGGCCTTTGAGCTTGCATAATGAGGAGCTTTATTACCTCCAATTTGCCCACCGATAGAGGATATATTGACAATACAACCATGTTCATACCTTTTAAGAAATTCTTGCGAGAGAAAGAAAGGCCCTTTCAAATTGGTCTCTATAATCCAATCCCACTCTAATTCATCAATCTCTAAAAAATCACCTTGTTTCAACACTCCAGCATTATTAACTAAAAAATTGACTGGCATTTCCCAATGTTGTTCAACTGTTTCATATAGCGACTTAATATCAGCTAAGCAGGTAACATCGGATTTAATAATAAGAAACTGTCCCTGAAAGTCTGTTAATTCATTTTCTAATGATTTAGCACATTCATCATCATGAGCATAAGTTAATGCAACTTTTACATTTTGTTGTAATAGTTTCTTAACAATGGCTTTGCCTATCCCCTTAGTACCCCCGGTTACTATGGCTATTTTCTCTTGTATGCTATTTATGTTTTGCACGTTATTCATCCTTGCTCTGCAATAAGCTCAGCGCTAATGTGGCATATTGTTGGGCCTGTTTATTTTTCTTAGTATGTTGTTTTTTAATAAAAGCGTTGAGCGCCTTATTATTTTGTATGTTCTGCAAGCAACTCTCCAGTGATGTTAGAGATAGCTCTTCAAGATTGATGCATTGTTCTTGAGTACCAAAATCTTTCATATATGAGGCGACTTTAGGTAAATAATTAATCGCAATAGCAGGTGTTCCTGCTATTTGGCTAAACACGGCGCTATGTAGGCGAATTGCAATGGTTAAATCTGCAATAGAATAAAGGCTGATCAGCTGCTTGGGTGTGTAGCGTGTTGTGATGATATGAGTGTTAATATTATTATCAATTTGACGGTGTAACTTTTCCGCTAATGCAATATCATCATCTTCAAAATAGGTTGATTGGGGGATAAATAGATAACGGTATTGAGGATTGTTATGAATAAATTCAAGTAATGTTTTAAAAACATTCCCCCCCTGTTCCTCTAGAAAGCTTAAAGCGCGCAATCCAAGTGCAATGGTGAGGTCACCATGTTTATTTTGTATAATTTTATCTTCGGGTTGTAGAAAGTCAACATTACTACCCTGTAATTGTCCGGCTAGTGTTGAGTCAGGTAAAACTGTTATTGATTTATCCACACCTAATGAGTGTAAATACAGCTTAGAATCTTGATCCCGTACGGTGACAAGATCGCTTTTGTTAATTATGTCTTTAGTAAGCAGTTTACCATATTCACTATTCAGCGGAGCTGTGCTAAAACCGTATAAAAAAACCTTCTTGGCATATAGTTTGGCTATATGAATGTACCACCAATTTAGCGGGATTGGACCTTTAAAAATATCTATGCTTATATCGATTATAAAATTACCTGCACCAATAATTAATAAGTCCATAGATTTAATAAGTGCGGAAAAATTATTAAATATCTCCCTATCATCGTCATAGTTGAGGCCTCTGAACCATTTATCTTTCGACTCTTCTCTGCTCTCATATTCTAAATTTTGATGGTAAATAACACCGTACTCTTCTTGCTCCCATTTATTTATATGCCTTGTTAATGCATGAAATTCAAATTCAATTTCAGGTGCAATCTTTTTCAAATTATCAATCATTACGAGCATAGGTAAATCATCACCTGCATTTTCAATACCGTATGCACCAATAAAGAGTATTTTCTTCTTCATTTTTCGACCTTTTTGGCGTAGATAATAATGGTTCTTCCTAAGTTTAATTTTGCAAGTGATTGGTAAAATTTTCTTTTAAAATCATTATTATGCTTACTAAGGTTGATATCGAATTTTTTTCTTTTTTGATGAACATCTCTTCCTAAAGTAGGGTTATCGATATAGTTATCCCCCATTAGTAAAAATAGCTCCATTGGAAAGGTTGTCTCTTCTAAAATGACTTCATAACCATTCTTTGAAATAAATTGCCGAAGTGAGTCAACTGTAAAGTAGTTTAAATGATGTGGAGGAGATAACCACCATGCATTGAAGTCTAAATCTTTATGGAGAATTGTTTGTAAGGGGGAAAATTCATTTGGTACACTAATGCACAAAAGGCTCCCTTTTTTACTTATTTGATGTATATCGGCTATTAATTGCTCAGGGTGTGAAATATGTTCTAAAACCTGATTTAAGTGTACAACATCAAATTTTGTGTTAGTAAATATTTCCTTCTTAAAAGAACTATTTTTTACATTAAGGCCGTTATTTATTGCGTGTGATGAAGCTTTTTCTGATGGCTCAATACCGTAGCCATCCCAGCCTCTATTTTTACCATATTGTAAAAAATATCCAGAGCCACAGCCAATATCTAATATTTTTTTGTTTTTTGAGTTTATATGCTCTTCAAAAGTATCATATTTATCCCTATATATTGTTTCCCACCACTCTAAATCTTTTAACGTGTTATCAATGTAGTCTTTCTTTTCATTAGCGTAGAACTCGATTTGGTACAGTTTTTTTAATGTCTCCTCGCTTGGAGTAGGAGATACGTGAATATAGCCTTTTTCAGGGTCATTAACTATATCATATCCATTGACAGTTTTAATTAAGTGTGTATCTTTCATATTTTTTTCCCATTGATCTAGTGACTTGAATAGAGAGTTATAATATTAATTTTTTCTTTTATATTCTTCTTTATTGTTTGTAATATTTCATGTTCAAAGTCATGAGAAGATACTAGGATATTTTTAATATGAAGAGATTCAATTTCTTGGGGGGATATTATTTTCTTATTATAAAAGAGTTCCCCCCACTTTCTTGAGTCACTGTCTATGAAATGTGAAACTTTATCGATTAAATCAAACTTTTCCAATAAGAATCTGGTGTGATCTCCCGCACCATATATGGCAAATTCGTTAAGTGTAAGGTCAATTTTATTTTTAATTGTACTTTCTAATTTCACCTTACTCTCAGTGTAGTTAGTGAAAACATGCTTTATATCTTTTGTACAGTTTCTTTTCTTTGCTAATACCCTTATACATGCTGTTGAGGTTCCTTCCTCAATTTTTATTGGGAATAATTTACATTTTTCTAACAAGCTTAAAATGGTTTGGATAGAGAAGTGATTAACATGTTCATATGAATAAAATTCAGCAAAAGTACCGTATGGTTTTAGACTATTGGGTATTTCAATTAAAATGGCACCGTCATAAGTAATAAATTCACATAATTGTTTTAATGCAGTAGTAGGTTTCTTTAGGTGCTCTAAAACGCCATTGAGAGCTATCAAGTCAAACTTGGGAATATCTTTTTTGGGGATATTTTCAATAAATTCTTTTATTTTTATTATGTCATTATCTACACATTGATTGATTGCCTCACTGGGTTCAATTAAATATTTATTTATTTTTTTGTTGGTGAGCAAGTTCGATATAAATGCACCTTTACCCCCACCTACATCGCATATATTTTTGATATTATTCGTGATGATATACGGATCTATAAAAGAATATCTTTCTTTAGACAGTAGCGCAGCTCTGCTATTTTCACTATATAGTCTAAATACATCACCTGATGAGTTCATATTATAGTGATTTTCCAGTGCTATATTAGTTAATTGTGGATTTTGAAACATGAAATCGCATTCTCGGCACATTACAATACTTACATCCATTTTACCTAAGGTGCTATCCGCATATTGTTTGGATTGGTACAAAATATCATGATTATTTGAGCCGCACAAATCACAAGAAACCATCTCAAATAAATTCATTAATAACCTCTTTAATTATTGTGTTTTTCTTTGTGAGAGATCTCACTTCTTGGTTGTAATCTAGCGTGGTTGGAATTATGCTATTTAAATTGTTGTACATGATGCGTGATGCGAGCCTTTTTTTCTCAAACATTTCACTAGATATCCAATGATCTTCATTCAGACATATATGTAGAGCAGGTATTTGCATAGCTAATAATTCATAAGCACTTACTCCAAAAGAGATAATGCCAAAATCAACTTGTGTTAAAAACTCAGCCATATCAGTAACATTTAATTTAATAGACACATTTTTAGCTATGTTTTTGATAAACGAGTAATCAGTGTGATTAGCATCGATTACTACAGTTATATTTATTTCTTTTTTAAAACTGAGCAGTTGTCTCACTACAGCTAACGTTAAATTCTTAGGATCAGTTCCTCCCATCATAACAAGGATATTTGGCTTGTCATTTTTAACTTGTTTATGATTTTGATAAAACTCGGGCCTTAATATTACATACTCCCAATCTTTGTAAATTTTCCCAGTAAACCCTTCCCAATCGAGCTCATCAACTTGGGTAATAGGTGGATAAAAACAAAGATCACATGCTTTGCGGTAATCACTAGGTTCATCAATAGCTACCGTGAGTATGTTTTTTGTTTTTAACTGCACAATAGTTTGTATGGGTAGACCATCTCGTACATCACCAATAAAAATATTAATGCCTAGCTGTAAGGCTAATGTTTGTAACCAATGATCATATTCAAATGGTGTAGGGGCAAGGTGGACTTTAAACCCTTGCTCGGTCACTTTATCTATTCCTAGCTTGTAGTCTTTCATTGCAAAAAAGACACAATGTCCATCACCTTTAAAATCTTGAGCAAGTACAAGACAGCGCGTGACATGACCAAGGCCTATTGCAAGTGATGCATCACAGCGAATTAAAATATTAAGTTTATTCAAAAGAATTTCTTATTGATTTAAACGGTCGCAGGCCATCACTCGGGTCGGCACGCCAAACTCTATCTACTTGCTCACTTGCTGCCGGTTGTTTTTCCCCGCTTCCATCGGCAACAAATCCCTCTTTAACTAAAGAGATGGTATTTTTGATGGCATCGGGCAACCAACAGTGACCAGCCGCAAACTCTTCACCTTGGCCATCGAGATCAAGGTGAAATTCAATGACTTTCGCTCCCCATCGATGAGTAGCCCGCAGTAAAACTGCAGGAGAAACACTATGGTCGGATAAACCTGTATCACATGAGGAAGCGCTATTTATTGTTGCAATTGCTTTCACATTGGCTTCATTAATAGGAGTAGGGTAGCCGGATATTGCATGTAATAGCGTTAAGTTTGCACTACTATGTTGTTTAAACACTTCCACTGCATGTTGGATTTCGTCTAAGGTTGCCATCCCCGTAGATAGTATTAGATCCTTGCCTGTTTTTGCACATTTTATAATTAGCTCATCCCATAACAGCTCATAAGATGCGATTTTATAAAAATCCACATAAGGTTCAAGCTCCGTTACTGCTTCTAAATAAAAAGGAGTGCAGGTAAATTTTAAGCCTTGTTCATGTGCGTAAGAAGACAGTTCAGGAAGAAATGCAACAGGTAATTCCCACTGTTTCCTTTTTCGATGCTCTACACTTTTATTTAGAATTTCTGGTGCGAACAGCTGATCTATTTTAAACAATTGAAATTTCACCGCATCACAGCCAATTTCTTTTGAGACTTTAATAAACTCTTTAGCGCGCCTCAGGTCTTGACCATGGTTACTGGAAACTTCTGCAATAAAGAGAGGTAGTGAGCTAGTCATGCTATTTTTATGCCCCGCATTACCTTATACATATATTCAGCTCTTATCCAGTCTTCTTCTGCATCAATATCTTGCACTAGATATCTAGGTAAAATAATAGGAGAACTATCTTTTCCAAAAAAAACATTTTCTGATTCTTTATGGAGATTAGTCCAGTAAAACTGCGCAGCATCTTGGTAGGCCGTCTCTAAATCTTGACTTCTAGTCATAAAGTGCTCAGGCGTGAACATTGCACAGCGTCCATTTTTATTAACTTTAAAAGCCCGCTGAATTGGAAAAGGCATAGGTGTTGCGGAAAACACATTTATCGCATCACTATTTTTTATTTTTTCATATCCATCAAGCAAATATTTTGATTGTAATAATGGTGCAGTGGCATATATTGTGCATAAATAATCAAACTCTTGCCCCTGCTCTTTCAGCCATTTAATTGCATGCGCAACAACTTCACCCGTACCGATAAAATCATCAGACAATTCTTTTGGCCGGATAAAAGGTGCTTCAGCCCCGTAACTTATCGCAATACGTGCAATGTCCTCATCATCTGTTGATACAATAACTTTATCAAAGCACTGGCTCTGCAACGCTACCTCAATAGAATAAGCAATGATTGGTTTTCCACAAAACTCTTTAATATTTTTTCGTGGAATACGTTTACTACCGCCTCGAGCTGGAATGATGGCAATATTCATTCGCTTATCACCTCTTGCAAGGCTTGTAAAATTTGGTCTTGCTGTGCATCCGTTAATGCGGGGTACAAAGGTAGGCTAATCGCTTCAGAATAATATTTCTCCGCTTCTGGACAAAGTCCTACCTTAAAACCTAATTTAGCGTAGTAAGGCTGTAGGTATACCGGAATGTAATGTAGATTCACACCTATACCCGCAGTACGCAGCCCTTCAAATACCTGTCTGTGCGTTTTAGTCAACGCGCTCAATTTAAGCCTAATTACATACAAATGGTGACTGGAATAGCTGTCAATATGTTGCCAAGTGGTCATCACAGGAATATCAGTAAAGAGCCATTCATATCGTCTAACAATCGCATGTCGCTTACTAACAAACTCATCTAATCGTTGCATTTGGCTTAGCCCAAGTGCGGCATGTATATCCGTCATACGGTAGTTAAATCCTAAATCTATTTGCTGGTAAAACCACAATTCTTTGGCGGCGCGAGGAATCATTTCTGCAACATCACTTGTTATACCGTGGCTACGCAATAACCTCATACGCTTGGCTAACGCTGTATTATTTGTCAACGCCATACCACCTTCTCCGGCAGTGATGATCTTTACTGGGTGAAAACTAAATACTGTAATGTCGCTATAACGGCAGTTTCCTACTGGCTCATCTTGATATTTGCCGCCAAGGGCATGTGAAGCGTCTTCAATTATCTTAAAACCATATTGCTGACTTAGGGCATATATACCAACCATGTCGCAAGGCTGTCCGCATAGATGAACAGGGATTACCACTTTAGGCAGCTTACCTGTCATCTCTGCCTGTGCCAGTTTTTCCGCCAGACATGCCACACTCATGTTATAGGTGCGTGAATCAATATCTACAAAGTCGACCTGCGCACCACAATAAAGTGCACAATTAGCACTTGCTACAAAGGTAATTGGCGTAGTCCACACCATATCACCCTTACCTACACCCAAGGCCAAACAAGCGATGTGTAGAGCGCTGGTAGCACTGTTGACAGCAATGGCATGCTGTGCTCCACAATAGTTAGCCACTTTCTCTTCAAAAGCAGGAACAATAGGACCTTGTGTCAAAAAATCAGAACGTAGTACATCTACCACTGCCTGAATGTCTGCTTCAGAAACATCCTGCCTACCGTAAGAGATCATCGTAGTCATATCTTGCCGATTTTTTCGTTATTCTGTGCGATCCATTCCTGTAGTGCATCAATACTCATCCACTCAATATTATTGTCCGAACAATAACTAAAATCAGGGGCGACCAGCTTTCCACCATTGATACGACTAGGGTCCTTACTCCAATCATGAATTGCGGGTAGTATTTTGTAGTGCTCTGCGTACTCGTAGGTATGCAGAGCATCCTCGTGGCTAATCATTTGCTCATGAAGCTTTTCACCGGGTCGAATACCAATAAGTTCATGCTTCGCATCAGGCGCAACAGCTCGAGCCACATCAACCACCTTTATTGATGGAATTTTCTTGACATAAATCTCTCCTCCTACCATATCATCAAAGGCATGCCAAACTAAGTCTACACCTTGCTCTAACGTGATCATAAATCGAGTCATTTTCTCATCGGTAATGGGCAACACCCCTTTCTCCTTAAGAGACATAAAAAAAGGTATTATAGAGCCTCTAGAGCCCATCACATTGCCGTAACGTACTACAGCAAAACGAGCATCGTTTTTTCCTGAGTACGAGTTTCCTGCAATAAATAGCTTATCTGATGTCAATTTTGTCGCCCCATACAAATTGACTGGACTACTTGCTTTATCAGTTGAAAGTGCCACAACACGCTTAACGCCTTCATCAATACAAGCATCGATAAGATTCATAGCACCAAATACATTGGTCTTTACGCATTCAAAGGGGTTATATTCTGCCGTTGGTACAATTTTGGTTGCCGCAGCATGGACCACGTAATCGATACTATGGAGCGCTCGCGCCAAACGATCTTTATCTCGCACATCACCAATAAAAAAGCGTACCCGTTCATCATCGCCATACAACTTGGCCATTTCCCACTGCTTCATTTCATCACGAGAAAAGATAACCAGACGGCGTGGATTGTATTTGGCTAGTGTAAGCGGAACAAACGTGTGACCAAAAGATCCTGTACCACCAGTAATAAGAATAGATGAATTAGTTAACATATTTTTTTAAAGTCAAAATCTACATCCCTTTTTGCAAATAATTTAAAATCATCTAGTCGTTGAGTTGCTATAGCGTAGACAATCACCCAATTAATCACATCATAATTATTAACGGCTAAATTACGAAAGCCTACTGCCTTTTTCATACGCTCAGCCAGTTCAGCATCAATGATCTCTGCATCTGCTAATATCTCAAAAACTTGCCCCATTGTTGCTAGCGGCAGTGAGTCTGAGCATGGAATCAAGTGACTACCAATATCAACCGTTAACTGTACGGTTCGCGTTAAGTTTAGAGATACTATAGTCTTGTGCATCAAAATCTTTAACAAGCATTTCAACACATTCCGGGCATTTATCTTTAACCTGTTGTATGGCTCGGCGTAATAATTCAAATTTTATTCTATTAATTCCTTATCCACTGGATCTCCTACCGCTCTTTTAAAATTCTACGTTGATAAGGCATAAAATCTGCCTCTGCAGACAGATATCGAGCAATTAAATATCCAGAACAGATATTATCGCCCAAAATCCGACGACCTTTAGCGATAATTTTCCCAAGTAGTGGTTCACCCACATAATGCAAATCAATTAGATCAACAGGCCGCATAAACTTTTACGCTAAAGCCTCAATCAATTACATTTTTTCATCTTGTGTTAAAGAACACTCTCCCTAGACAGCCAAGTCCAAATCACTATTAAACTATGCACTGTTATTAACCATTAAGCAGAATAAGATGGCGAGCTTAATATAACCATATGGCTTTAATGCATTACGAACCTGTTCATCTATCATAAATATAGCTTCTAAAATCCTATTAAAAAACACTCAACCAGTCTAGTTTCACCTTGCCGCTCAATAAACTCTATTTTTTATTTCATCAACTTTTCAATCGTAAGCATTCAGCCCCCCTCTTCGGAAAAGAGGGGCTAGGGTAGATTCTATTAAATGAAGCCCCCCCTCAACCCCCCTTTTTCAAAGGGGGAGATGAACAGTTACTTTCAATCTCTTGTACGCTTAATCCCGTCTTCTCTGCAATGGTTTCATTATCCAACAAACCTATTAAGTTTTTAGCTATGTTTATTTTTTCTTGCATACTCCCTTGCACTAGACCTTGCACTAGACCTTGCTCTAATCCTTGCTCTAATCCTTGTTTTTTTGCTAATTCCATTGAACTTTTCTGTATATAAATCCAGTCTTTCTTTTTATGCTGTAGCTCTAACTCTTCTTTACTTAAATGCGCTTCATTTGCAATATCAAACGCTTTTTGTACTTCTTGGCCTATATTTGTGGGAATGTATTCTAAACTGCCTGCATTTTTTATAAAGTACAACCATTTGTCTTGTAGTGTTTCCAACTGTTGCTCTGTTTTATTAAATCGTGGCAATTCAATAAAAATTAATTCAATATCATCACTATATTCTATAAATTTATTTTTTTCCAGTAGCTTAAAACTACTGATTAAATCCTGGTTATTTTGAAAAAGGACAAAGTCAGTAATAGTCAGTGCGATTACAGGATTTAATAATTCATACATATCGCCTTTTTTAAGCTGTATAGAGTAATTTTTCGCCGCATTGTACAAAATTCTTTTTTCCAACCCTTCATGATTCAGGACTTGCATTTCGATAATCACTTGAGTGTCATTATCCAATACAGCTTTAACATCAACATAGGTATCTTTCATCCCTTTTAACATTGGAATGTTGTATGGATCAACAATAGTAAGGTCTTTTATTTTTTGTTGGTGAGGAAAATCAATGACTGAATTCAAGAAACTTAGCAACAGTTCTTTAGATCCAGTACTCCCGAATACTTTTTTAAAGGCAAAATCTGTTTTTATATCTAGAAAATTCATTTTGTTTACTTTTAGTTTCAGGATTTAATAACATTAAATCCTGGCTATGGTATCTCTCATCAACTATCAAAACCAAGCTATTATTTAGCTTTAATCATCTAATACTGAGTTTGTATTATTGAAATAGGACTTTAATCTCGTACAATCTACCTTGCCCCTTCGGTCAATCTTATATTAGCGGACTAAAGCCCTTTCTTCAATTAACAGTTTTAGTTGATTAACTTATTTCACCTATCCCCCCTGACCTTTGACTGTTGCAAGTAAATATTCAGGTTCCTCTTAAAACTCCCTCCTTAGATAAAACGAGATTGAGATATTAATATTTGCATTCATTTTACCCAAGCGGCAATTATTCGCCTTAGCTTCCATTTGTTTAAAAAAACCACCACAATAAAATCATAAGTCATTGTTATATTTAACATACAATGTTATTGGCACTCAAGATGCTCTATTCACAGTGAGCAATAAAAATCTATTGAGGAGTCAATAAAATGGCACAAGTAATTAATACCAATATCGCTTCGCTAAATTCACAGCGAAACTTAAACGGGTCCCAAAAAGCCCTTGAAACATCCTTACAACGCTTATCTTCCGGGCTGCGTATCAATAGCGCTAAAGATGATGCTGCTGGGCTTGCTATATCCGATAGGATGACATCCCAGATAAGAGGGTACAACCAGGCAACTCGTAACGCTAATGATGGAATATCCTTAGCACAAACCGCTGAAGGTGCATTGGGTGCGACAACAGATTTACTGCAACGAATTCGTGAACTAGCCATTCAATCAGCCAACTCGACCAACTCTTCCTCTGATAGAGCGTCATTACAAGCGGAAGTTAATCAATTAAAGCAAGAAATTGACCGTGTTTCCAGTCAGACAGAGTTTAATGGATTAAAATTACTTGATGGCACTTTTTCAGCACAAGCTTTTCAGGTTGGAGCCAATGCGAATCAGACTATTCTTGTTTCCATGGATGGCTCTTCTACTAGTGATCTACAAGATAATCAGTTATTAACCTTGAACACTGCATCCGGACAAGGTACAGGTTCGTCTACCGCAGCTTCAGGTACAGTCCCAACAACAAGCACCATTGGAACGCAGATCCTTACCGTTAGTGGTCCACTAGGAAAAGTGGAGGATATTGTGATTCCTACTGGTGCCTCTGCATTTGATGTTGCCGTTGCAATATCCAAACGTGAAGGAGAAACTTCTGTTACTGCAGATGCAACAAATAAAGTCACGCTAAGTGCTGTTTCAGCAAGTGGAACCGTATCTTTTGATCTTTATAGTAGTAATGGAAGTACTACACAAACTATTACAGCTCAGGTATTACAAGATGATCTATCAGCTTTAGTTTCAGAAATTAACAAGCAGGCTGGATCAACTGGCGTTACTGCCGAACTCAGTGTTGATAGCAAAACTGTAGTACTTACTCAGGCAGACGGAAAAGATATAATTATCGAAAGTTTTAGTCATAGCGTAGCTAGCGCATCAATGAAAGTCGCAGGGAATGATGATCCCGCTATACAACTGAATATAGGGGAAGGAACCAGAACAGCAGGAACCATCCTGTTTCATTCTTCTGGCACTTATTCTTCATCTTCAAGTGCCGCAGATACAGCGGGTAGCATATTTAATGTTGCATCGGGCACACAAGTTGGTTCAAAAGCAGAAAAACTAGGTACAGTTGATATAAGTTCCTCTCAGGGTTCTCAAGAGGCTCTTGCTATTGTTGATTCCTCATTGGATCAAATTAACAGTATGCGAGCTGATCTTGGTGCGATACAAAACAGAATGGAATCAACTATCACCAACCTAGCGATACAAAGCGAAAATATCAGTGCTGCACGTTCACGAATTATGGATGCCGACTTTGCCGCTGAAACGGCAAATCTGGCCAGAAACCAGATTCTGCAACAAGCGGGTACGGCGATGCTAGCTCAGGCAAATCAGTTACCACAAGGTGTTCTCGCTCTATTACAAGGTTAGATGTAAGCAAGAGCTTCTGTGGGGGGCGACTCCTCTCCTATGGAAGCTTTTGTCTTGTAGTTTTAACGACAAGACAACCCTTATTCTTCAGGAGCTCTAGCATCCCCACCCAAAGATCAATCTTTAGCCTCTTTCCGACTGGCATAACTTTGCCGCTCTTACTAAAGACTGTCATCGCAATCTCTATTTAAATAGTATACGAAAAAATTAGGGAATCCATATCCGAATACCTGGATACAAAGAACATAACTTATCTTTTAAAATAGCTTTCGCTTGCTCATCGCCATGCACCAGCCTGATTTCTTTCGGCTTAATTCGCATTCTTTTCACAAATTTAATCAATGATGACTGATCAGCATGGGCAGAATAACCACTTAGCGTATAGACACCTGCATTAATTGTATAACGCTGACCATCCATTTCAACATAGCCATGGCTGCTGCCAAATTGCTGTATTATTCGCCCAGGTGTGCCTGCCGCTTGATAGCCTACAAACAATATATCTGTTCGGTTATCCTCAATCAGCGCCTTTAAATAATTTACAATTCTACCTCCTGCACACAT